>Ga0316605_10000327_pt1 | contig 37263 bp, 24 predicted proteins | sample OWC_soil_day20_n_FD_207666 | JGI IMG/M metagenome (GOLD analysis project Ga0316605, IMG submission 207666) | Wetland soil microbial communities from Old Woman Creek delta, Ohio, United States - OWC_soil_day20_noCT | ecosystem: Environmental > Terrestrial > Soil > Wetlands | place: USA: Ohio...
TGGGAAGTGTAAACGATGTTGTGCTATAAAATGACTCGTTAAAGCCCCCTTAAGGGGGCGATGGAGCTAAAAAAGCTCCATCTTTAAGGATATGCAAAAAGTGTAAACTATGTCATGCTATATAACAGTTACCTGCTAATTGTTACTTGCTACCTGCTAATTGTTACCTTTTAATTGTTACCTGCTACCTGCTACCTGTTACATTATTTTGTATCTTTGCAGATTCATTTAATTAAAAAAATAGAACAATGGAAAAAATGACATTAAAAGAAGAAGTTATTGATATCATAGATCAATTACGCCCATTCCTTCAACAAGATGGTGGCGATATTCAGTTTTTAGAACTTACTGAAGATAACGTAGTTAAAGTAAAACTACAAGGGGCTTGCGGCTCTTGCCCTCATGCCAAAATTACCCTTAAAAACGGTGTTGAATCAACAATTAAAAAATATATTCCTGAAATTCACAGTGTTGTGGATGAAAGTTTAGGATTTTAATAGAACAGAAATTATGGGATTAAAGTGTGGAATTATTGGGTTAACCAATAGTGGAAAAACAACATTATTCAATTGTATATCCAATACAAAAGCAGCCATTACTGATTTTGCTTACAGTACCAATAAATCCAATATTGGTGTTTGTAATGTTCCGGATCCCCGGTTAGAGCATATCAACACCTTTATCAGAGCTGAAAAATTAGTGTATGCAACGATGGATTTAGTTGATATTCCCGGTTTGGCTAAAGGTGCCAATCATGGCGAGGGTATCGGTAACGGTTTCTTAGGTGATGTTAGACTTTGTGATGCTTTAATACATGTTCTTCGTTGTTTTGATAACCCAAACCTTCCTCATGTTGAGGGTTCAATTGATCCGGTTCGTGATATTGAAATTATAGATTTTGAATTGCAAGTGAAAGATTTAGAGCAAATTGAACGCAAAATGCTTAAAGTGGAGAAAGCAATGAAAGTGGGTGAGCGTACTGCAAAAAGAGATTATGAAGTGCTCCATAAATGTAAAACACATATCGAAAACTTTGAGAATATCAGAACCTTAGAACTTACTGAAGAGGAACATGAAGTGATTGCTGATTTGTTGTTGCTTACTGAAAAACCTCAGCTGTATGTTTGTAATGTGAATGATGAACATGCTGTTTCCGGAAATAAATATGCTGAAAAAGTAGCCGAGTATCTGAAAGGTAAGGATGGTGAAATGCTGGTGATTGCCGGAAAAATTGAATCTGAAATTGCAGAATTGGATGATGAAGAGGAAAGAATGGTGTTCCTGGAAGATGTTGGCTTACATGAAGCCGGTGTCCGTAAAGTAATCCGTTCAGCTTACAAACTATTGAACCTGATCTCCTTCTTTACCGTTGGGGGAAAAGAGAATAGAGCGTGGACCATCAAAAAAGGGATGTTCGCTCCTCAGGCTGCCGGTGCCATCCATAGCGATCTGGAACGTGGATTTATCAGAGCGGAAGTGATCAAATATGATGATTTAGTGGCTCTCGGCTCCGAACTGAAATGTAAAGAAGCCGGCAAACTCTCCGTTGAAGGAAAAACTTATGAAGTAAAAGATGGAGATATCCTCCATATCCGTTTTAACGTATAACCGATTCAACCCATGAAACGTTTTTTATTAGTGCTCGCACTTTTTAGCTTTGGTTTTTCTATCATTGGACAAACCGCAAACTGTTATAGAGTTTATTTGAATAACAAAAATAATTCTCCTTACAGTATCAATAATCCGGAAGCTTTTCTTTCGCCTCGGGCAATTGAGAAAAGAGAACGTTTTAATATTCCAATCACAACACAGGATCTCCCTGTAAATCAATCTTATATCAATCAGATAAAAGCTTTTGATCCCAATATTCAGGTGCTTTCTACTTCAAAATGGATGAATACTGTAGTTATTTATTGTCCAAATGAAGCCCATATTCCCGGAATTCAAAATTTGGGATGTGTGCAATATGTGGTTCCGGTGGCTAATTACAATATTACGCAACCTTGGGGAAATAGCTCAGCTCCAGATAAATTTGCATCAACTCCAACCCGTAACTATAGTTACGGCAATAGCATTGACCAAATCAAGGTTCATCATGGAGATTCACTTCATAACCGAGGATTCAGAGGGGAAGGGATGTTGATTTGTATCTTAGATGCCGGATGGGATGGATTTGACACCATTTCCCATTTCCAGCATATATACAATGAAGGCCGCATCTGGGGAACCCGCGATATGATTCCGGGATCTAACAATGTCTATTTCGGACATGGTCATGGAACATCTGTTACTTCCATCATTGCTTCTCAAATTGAAGATTCTCTTATTGGCACTGCACCTATGGCAAACTACTATTTTATTCGCTCCGAAAATCCATGGAGTGAGCAGTTAATAGAGGAGGATTTCTGGGCTGCCGGTGCTGAATTAGCCGATAGTTTAGGTGCAGATGTGATCAATTCCTCTTTAGGATATACTGTTTTTTCTGAGTTTCCGGAAGGTGATATGACCCCACTTCAAAATGATGGAATTTCCAGTATTGCATCTCTGGCTGCAACTATAGCAGGACAAAAAGGGATTGTTGTAGTAGTTAGTGCCGGAAACGAAAGAGAATCGGCATGGGGATTTATCAGCAGACCGGCTGATGCATTCGATATTATTTCGGTTGCAGCCATGAATAAAGATAGTCTGATCGCTCCATTTTCGGGATATGGTCCAAGTGCGGATGGTCGTGTTAAACCGGATGTAACCTCTGTAGGTTGGGATACCTGGGTAAGCACAACCGATGGAACTATTGTTCAGGGGAGTGGAACCAGTTTTTCAGGTCCTGTGATTACGGGTATGGCTGCCTGTTTATGGCAATCATTGCCCCATCTGTCTGCTATTGAATTGATGCAGGTGATTCGGGAACATGGTCATATCTACAATAATCCGGATAACGATTTTGGTTACGGAATCCCTGATTTCTTTCAGGCATTTCTTGATAACAGTACCGGAATCGATACTTATATCAAAGATAACAACATAGTGATTTATCCAAATCCTGCTGAAAATAACTTGCATATTAAAGCCAAACAAGTCGACATTCAGTCTGTTCAGATTTTCGATATGGCAGGAAAATTATTGATTACAACTGTAGCACAGGATCAAGAAGTTATCCTAGATATCAGTGCATTAAACTCCGGAATCTACCTCATTCAAGTGAATACAAATCAATCAAGATCTGCTGTAAAATTCATTAAAAAGTAATGAAAAGAGGGTGCTCATTTTTGTTATTTATCTTCCTCACCCTTACAGCATTACCATCAACTCCACCTTACGAAGGGTTATGGTTACCTGTACTGGTTAAAGATTTTAATTACAACGAAATGAGACGCTCCGGATTAAAACTCACCGCGGAGCAACTGTATGATATCAACAAACCATCTATCAAAGATGCGATTGTCCAGATTGGAAGTGGCTCAGGATCCGTGATTTCCAATAATGGACTGGTGCTCACTACTTTTAGAAATATTTACCCTTTTATTACCGGTTTATCATCCCCAGAAAAAAATCTGGTCAAAGATGGCTTTTGGGCGAAAAACAGAACCGAAGAGATCCCTTGTACAGGATTAACCGTTACTTTTTTAGTTCAGATGCAAAACGTAACTGAAGAGGTGTTAGGAGCGATTCCCGAAAATATTCCGGAGTACAAAAGAGCAGAGCTGATTGATCGTAAAATAAAAAAGATCATATCTGGTTATCAACTTGATCAAAAATATAAAGTTTCCATTGAATCTTACTGTTCCGGAAATGAGTACTATTTGTATGTGTTTCAGGAGTTTCATGACATAAGACTGGTAGTTTCTCCACCTTCATCCATTACTCAATTTGGAGGGGAAGAGGAATTATCCCAATGGCCCCGGCACAATGCAGATTTTTGTATTTTGAGAATCTATGGAGCCCCGGATGGAACTTCTGCTTCTTATTCTGCATTAAATGAACCTATTAAACCGAAATATTTTTTGCCGATATCTCTGAAGGGTTATCAGGAAAACGACTTTAATATGGTTTGGGGATATCCTGAATCATCAGAACGATTTATGAGTTCTGCTGAAATAAAATTTCAAACCGAAAAGTTCAAAATCCCATTTGTGGAGAGTGCCGGTGTATTGTTAACCCCATTAAAAAATGGGATCACTTCTAAAGAATCGTTGCCATTAACGTATGGTCCTTTTTACCTGACTTTGTCACAGCAATACAAACATTTCAAAGGGGAGACAGATAATATGACCTCACTTAACATTCTTAGTGAGATTCAGGTGAGAGAACAAAAAATGAGGCGATGGAATTTAATGCAGGATGAGATCTCTGTTTTATATGATTCTGTTTTTATTAAGATTGATTCTGTTACTAATAATATGGATATCAATCTGATGCGCTGTTACTGGTATGGCAATTTAACCCTACAATCTTCCCGTTTTATGATGCTTCCTTACATTTTGAAGGAAGTTACACCTAACCCAAAAACAGCACAGGAGATAGACACTATCATAGCAAAATATAAAAGATGGATTGCCGGTGCTGATACAGAGATGGAAGTGAAACTCATGCAGGCATCTTTTGGTTTATGGGGGAAACTTCCGGATGGCTTAAAACCAAAAATTGGTCCTTATGTAACTAAGTTTTATAACAATGAATACAACAATTTTGCTTACGCCATCATCAATAAATCGATTTTCAGTTCTGAAACAGCATTAAGAAAATTTCTAGAAAACCCAAAAAAATCACTTTACCAGATAGATCCATTACTGCGTTACTATCATGAAGTGATCAAAACGATTTCCAAAGGGGAAAAAGCGTATCAGGATTATGAAAAAACGATGATTCCATTGAGAAGAGAATATTCGGATGTATTATTCAACATGATTAAGAAAGAGGAAAAATCATATTATTTTGATGGAAATAGTTCATTAAGAGTTTCTTATGGAAATATTGCCGGATACCAGCCTTATAATGCCATTTCATATCAATACTATACCAATCATATTGGAATTATTGAAAAAATGAAAAGCAAATCTAATGATCCCCAATACAAAATCCCGGCCACTCTGGAAACCTTGTTTCTGGAGCAGGATTTTGGACCTTATGAATATGAGGAGGAGATGAGAATCTGCTTCCTGACCAATGCAGATAGTGGTGAGGGGAGTTATGGTAGTCCGGTTTTAAATGGACAAGGAGCCATTATTGGAATGATGTTCGATATCAATCATGAATCATTAGGAAATAGTTACCTATTTAACAATAACATTCATCGTCCTATCTGTTTAGATATCAGATATATGCTATTTCTAATTGAGAAATTTGGAAATTCAGCGTATCTTTTTGAAGAGATGAATTTAATTCAGTAAATAAGGCAAAAGGCAAAAGGCTAAAGGCGAAGGGCGAAAGGCGAAGGGCGAAAAGAATTAGCAAATGAGCAAATTTGCGAATTTGTAAGTGAGCAAATGTAAAACGGCAAATGGTTTAGAATAAATTATAATCCATACTTTACAAAATATTTTGCAGGAAAATTGAAATTTCTTCCAAAAATTGCTGGATTATTCTTAAAAAATCTAAATAAAAAAATAATTGCATGTTTCATAAACACTTAGATTGGTTATTTATCATAGGTTTCTATGTATAGAAAAAAATTAAAAAAAAGTTGATTTTTTTAATTTTATTTTTAAATTTGCTTTCAGCTTTGGTGTTATTTCAAAAACTTAAGAAATGAATATCTTATCATACAATATGATCCACAAAAGTTAATTCTATTAATTTTTATAGGGTTACTTTTTTTGTAAAATTTTAAATATTTTAAATATGAAAAAATATATTTTGATTTTCCTTTTACTATTCTTTTTATCTCATATATTTAGTCAATCTTATTTTTCTTTTTTTGCCGATACAACACAATATAACTTGACTAATATAATATGGTGTAAAAAGAACTTAAAAAGTGACGCATTTGCTCCTTGTGTTGTTACTAATGAATATTTTTTACTTCAATCAAATCAACTTACATACAATGGTAAAACTTATTTCATACCTCAAGTTTTAAATGGAGAATTATTTACACCGGGAAATTTAAATTCAGAAGGGTTATTAATTAGAGAAGATACAACATTAGGCAGAATTTATCGCTATTTCCCTTCCATTAACAATGAATTAATAATTTGCGATATGTCACTTAATAAAGGAGATACATTTCAATTTTATTCTTTTATTAACGAATCTTCTTATTCGGAAAATTTTTATGCGGAAGAAGGTATTAAACTTGTTGTAGATACAGTTACATATATCAATGGTAAAAAAGTTATTCATTTTCCGAACGTTTCTTCCAGTTCATTTTTCAATGGTTCTTTTTGGACTTATGGTATTTCCATTAAGTTTATAGAAGGAATTGGTCCAACTTACGGGCCGTTTGGATTCATAAATGTTATCGGATTTGAAAATAGACTTCCATTATTGTTATGTAATAAAAAAAACAATCAATTAGAGTATATGCAACATAGTGATTTAACATGTAATCAAAATAGTGTCAATATAGAAGAAGTTGAACTTCCTCAAATTTCAATTTTTCCCAATCCTACAAGTAATGTTATTCATATAAATTTGAATTCAAATAAAGATGAATTTTTCTTAAATATATGTAATATTTATGGCTCTATTGTACATTCCGAAAACGTATCTGAAAATACAATTATTGATGTAAAAGATTTGCCCTCCGGAATTTATTTATTGAATTTTAAATCAAATCAATTCTTACAGTTTTCAAAAAAAATTATAATTTGTAAGTAAATATTAATTTAATAGCACCTTTGTTAAGTGTCCCCCTTTGTTAGGACAGTTTTTTTGTTTTTTATTAATTTTAAACTTCTGTGTCTCCACTAAAATCACAGTGTAAGATTAAATTAAAAAATAAAATGAATTTTGAGCACATCGAGCACACAAGCACATGAGCACACGAGCACTCGAGCACACGAGCAATCGAGCATTCTGAGCAATCGAGCATTCGAGCATTCTGAGCACATCGAGCATTCCGAGCAATCGACAATATTTTGTATTTTTGGAAGTTGTTTCATAAAACCAAACTAATTTATATTTCTTTTTTTTACAAATACTTATATACCTCTGTATGAAAAAATTTGCGATTTTGATCCTTTTAGCTTCTCTTTTCTTTTGTTCTTATACGCAGACAACTACCCCTAAATATACATGGGCGAATCAACAACTGGCAAAAATGTCGCTCGAAGAGAAGATCGCCCAACTTTTAATCATTCGGGTCCATTCTAACTTTGATGAAACCTACAATGCTAAAATGGTCAACGACATACAAACCTATCAACCCGGTGCAGTATGTTTTTTTCAGGGCGGTCCGCTTCGGGAAATTTATCTGACAAACCGGATACAGTCAGTAAGTAAAATTCCCCTTTTAGTGACGATGGATGCCGAATGGGGACCCTCGATGCGATTGGATAGTATGCCCCGTTTCCCTAGAAATATGACTTTGGGAGCATTAGCACCACAATACGATTCCCTGATTTTTGAAATGGGTAAAGAGATTGCAAGAGAGTGTATCGCGTTGGGAATCCATCTCAATTTTGCTCCTGTTGTGGATGTTAATAATAACAGCAAAAATCCGGTAATCAATAGTCGTTCCTTCGGAGAAAATAAAGAGTGGGTGATTCGAAAAGCGATTGCCTATATGAACGGAATGCAATCTGAAAATGTGGCCGGTTCTGCCAAACATTTTCCGGGTCATGGGGATACCGAAGTGGACTCCCATAAAGGTTTACCCAGCATCACCAAATCCAGATCGCTCCTTTTTGAAACGGAGATCTATCCGTTTACCCAAATGATTAAACAAAATGTTGCCATGATCATGGTGGCGCATCTCAATATTCCGGCTTTGGATAGTTCAGAAAATTCTATTGCAACCCTTTCATATCCCATTGTTACAGAATTACTTAAAAACCAATTAGGATACAAAGGGATCGTTGTAAGTGATGGAATGGAGATGGATGGATTGAGAAAATATTACAAAAACGGTGCAGAAGCGGAGATCAAGTGTTTAGTTGCCGGTATTGATATGTTATTGCTCCCTAATGAGATGAGTGTGATCATTCCTGAAATTAAAAAAGCGGTCGAAACAGGTATCATTTCTGAAAAAGAGATCAATGAAAAATGTTTGAAAGTTTTAAAATTAAAAGAGGACCTCGGATTAACCGATTTTACCCCATTATCCCAAGATATTTCTGCCCTTTTGGAAGCGAAAAGAGCTAATGAACTGATCCAAACCATTGAAACCAAAGCGTTAACTTTAGTGACCAATGACGGAACCATTCCCATTTCCAATAAAACGAATACAGCAGCCGTTATTTTTGGAGATCAGGAGACAACCCCTTACTCTATTCAATTGTGTAAAGATCATAAAATCAAATACATTGTATTGGATAAAGAGATGACAAAAACACAGGAGTTGAGAGCCATACAGGAATTAACATCCTATCAGCAAATCATCGTTTTATATAGTTCTACCAATCAAAATCCGGCGAAACAGTACGGGATCAGTGCACAGTCCATCCGGTTTACCAATGAGCTTACCAAAACCAAAAAAGTGATCCTTGCACTATTTGGGAATCCTTACGCCTTAGAACAATGGGCGAATCTATCCAAATATAGTGCTGTCTTAATCGGTTATCAAAGAACACCTGTAAGTGTTTCGGCAGCTTTAGATGGAATTTTTGGCAAAATGTTGTTTGAAGGTGTGCTTCCTGTAACCACTTTAAATTTCAAATCGGGAACCAACTGGAACCATAATTTTAATACTTATACAGTTCCATCTGGAGCGACAGGTGAGATAAAAAAACCGGTGCAGGAACAAAAGAAAACCCCAGAATCCCCATCACTCTCTCAAAAAACGCTTGAGGAGATCGATTCTATTGTAATGAATGGAATCAAAAATCAGGTCTTTCCAGGCTGTCAGGTGATGGCTATAAAAAATGGAAAAACAATTTTCTCTAAGAACTATGGATATATTGATTACGATCAAAAAACAGCAGTCGATGCACAAACAATGTATGACATTGCCTCCATCACCAAAACAGCGGCTACCACATTAGCTGTGATGAAGTTATACGATGACCATAAAATCGGTTTGAAAGATAAGGTTGCTCATTATTTGCCTTTTTTTGAAAATAGTCAGGTGGGCAACATTACGATTGATGAACTGCTTACCCACACTTCGGGACTACCCGCTTTTATTCCGTTTTATAGAAAACTGGACTCAGATTCACTTCGTTATTTGTATTTGAATGATATTCAAAATGAAACCTTTACCATTCAGATTGCCCAAAATTTATATCTGAATAAAGAATTTCAAACCCAAATACTTCAAATAGTAAAAGAGACCACTTTAGGAAAAAAACGGTATGAATACAGCGATTTAGGGTTTTTACTTTTGAAAGAGATTGTTGAAAAAATCACCGGCCAACCTTTAGATCAGTTTGTGGACGAACAGTTTTACAAACCGATGGGAATGATCAATACTTGTTTCAACCCAATCCAAAAAGGAATTCCATTGAACAGAATTGCCCCAACGGAAAACGATACCTATTTCAGAATGCAGGTGATTCAAGGGTATGTGCATGACCAGACGGCTGCTCTTTTCGGAGGTGTTTGTGGTAATGCAGGATTGTTTTCCACTGCTGAAGATATGGGAAAAATCTCGCTAATGATTTTACAGAAAGGACTTTATAATGGAAAAAGATATCTGTCAGAAGCAACGGTGTCATTGTTCACAACATGTTATCCGATCCACAATTGTAAGTCAAGAGGGTTAGGGTTTTATACACCCAATTTTGATGAACCCAGTGAGATTTTACCCAAACAGGTTTCAAATCTCACTTTTGGACATCAAGGGTTTACCGGTACTGTATATTGGATCGATCCCAAAGAGGAGTTGATCTACATCTTTTTATCCAACAGAGTGTATCCCATTGTGGAACCTAATAACTTAGCCAAAAGCAAAATAAGACTCATTTTACACGAAAAAATGGTAGAGGATTTAAAAACAAAATAGGACAAAACAATATCCTCTTAAAAATCAATTTGTTAAGAAATCAAAAAAAAGGGCTCTGTTACAAAGATTTTAACTATCTTTGCAGGCTCGTAAAAATATAGTACAATAATTTGAGTATTAAAACGATATATAAAAAACAAATAACCAAAAATAGAAAAAACATGAAAAATTTGAAGCAATTATTTATCTTGGGCCTTGTTGCTCTTGTAATCTTTGGTTGCGGTTTCGGAAAAATGGTTCCCACTTCACAAGTGAAAATGCAACTTGAAAACCCAGATTTAGAAAACAAAGGGGGAAAAGTGGAATACACCGTTAAAGGTACTGTACCTCCAAAATTCTTGAAAAAGAAAGCAACTATGGAAATTCAGGTTCCCGTTTTAATGACTGACGAGAACGGAACTACTAAAGAGGTGATCAAAACCGTTAAATTGGTTGGCGAAAAATCTAAAGAAGAGGGTATCCGTATCCCTTACAAAACCGGTGGTTCTTTCACAGTTACCGGATCTTTTGATTATAAAGATGAATATGAAACTCAAAACATTTATGCACTTCAAACTGCTAAATTAAAAAAGAAAGAGTTTACTTATCCTGTAGTTTTAATCACTGAAGGAATCTCTAACCTAAGTTCAGGTATTGCTTTAAATCCAACTATCTCTGATGATAAAACCAATGGAACTGCTTTAATTTTTGCTGAACATAATTACAAACCAGAATTTGTTTCTAAAGTGGGTACCATCTTCTTCGAAGTGGACAGATCAAACTTGAACTGGAACTTGAAATTAAACAAAGAGGTAACTTCTAAACAAATGGTGAAAGATTTCCAGGCTTTCATGGACAATGCTATTGCTGAAGGTCGTGTGATTGACAAAGTGATCATTTCAGGTTGGGCTTCTCCAGAAGGCGAAGAATCCCGCAACCAAGGTCTTTCTGAAAAACGTTTTGAAGTGGGTAAAAAATGGTTCGAAGAACAATTGAATGTTTGGGCTAAAAAATATGCCAAAGCAAACAAAATGAAATTGAAAGATGTTAAACTTCCACAAATCGTGTTTGAAAATAACGCTAAAGGGGAAGACTGGATGGGATTCCAAACTGCAGTTGAAAAATCAAATATTGCAGAAAAGAATAAAATTATGAATATTGTTACATCTCAACCTGATAATACTTCTAAAGAACAAAAAATCAGAGAGATGACAGACATCTATCCTGAGATTGCCAATGTTATTCTTCCTCCACTTAGAAGAGTTGAATTAACCATGGTTTGCAACAAAAACTTATTTACAGAACAACAAATCCCAGAAGTAGCTAAAAATGATCCTTCAAAATTAACTTTAAATGAAAGATTATATGGTGCTGCTATGACTAAAGACTTAGATACCAAAGAAGCTATTTACAAAGCGATCATTGCTGAAACACAATATCAAAATGACTGGAGAGCTTATAATAACTTAGCTGCTCTTGAGATCAACAAATTCTTAAAAGACAAAAATGTAGCTCATTTAACATCAGCAAAAGCAAACTTGGAAAAAGCTGCTGCTATCTCTCCAAATAATGGAATTATCCTAAACAATACTGCTATTGCACAATTCCTAAGTGGTGATGTAAAAACTGCAAGAACCACTTTCGAAAAATCAGCAAAAGCTTCTGTTAATCCTGTGAAACAAGATTATAACTTAGGTTTATTCAAAATTTTAGATGGTGATTATACCGGTGCAAAACAAGCCATGGGCAACAGAAGTTGTGACTACGGTATTGCATTAGCTCAAATTCTTTCCAGAGATTATGCTGCTGCAAAAGCTACTTTAGATTGTATCAATCCAAAAGATGCTAAAGCGTATTATTTATTAGCAGTTGTAGCTGCTCGTACCAGTGCAGAACAAGATGTTTACAAAAACTTAGATTTAGCGATCAAAGCAGATGCAACTTTAAAAGCAAAAGCTAAAAAAGATGCTGAATTCAAAAAATACAAAAAAACAGAACAATTCTTAAAAATCGTTCAATAGTTTTTTAAAAACATAATTATAAAAAAGCCCTTACATTTTGTAGGGGCTTTTTTTTTTGGCATTTCCTTTTGGGACTGGTGACATGCGACTGGTGACAGGTGTCAGGCGACGGGAGAGAGGTTCGAAGTTAAACGTTCGAAGTTCGACGTTAAACGTTCGAAGTTCGACGATAAACGTTTAGTTAGATCTACCCCGCCACAGAGTGGCGTTATATTTGTAGCCAGCAAAATTCGGACTGAACGAACCCGCTCCAGAGGAGCGTTATATTTGTAGCCAGCAAAATTCGGACAAAACAAACCCGCTTCAGAGGAGTGTTATATTGGCTTCCATCGAAAAATCTCCTAATATTTCCTAATTATTGAAAAATTAGGAAATATGGGTAATTTCATTCACAATAATCAACTTTTATTGAATTAAGTTTGTCATCTTTCGAAATGATAGCTCCAAAATGTTCAGCTTTTTTTATAAAATGACAACATTTGTCAAAGTTCTTATGATCAAAATAGAACATGGCCATATTGTAGTAAACAGTTGCAATCGTTGAATCCAACTCAATGGCCATTTGATAATCTGACATTGCTTTTTGATCGTTATAATCTAAAAAATGGAAGAATCCTCTGTTTGCATAAGCGTATGCATATTTTGGATCAAGTATTATTGCGGTATCCAGACTTAAAATGGCATCTTTTATAAAACCTTTCTTTTTCAAACAAACTGCCTTTTCAAAATAAAACAGGGAGTTATTTGGTTCCCAATACATAGCAGAATCAATCTCAGTCAAAGCTTTATCAATTTGATTATCTGCAATATAATTATATGCTTTTGAGATGTGAAATTTTCCACTCGGAGTAAAAATTATTTTATTTTGATTCACACTTATTTCATAGGTATTTTGTTGAATCTCTTGATTCGAATTTTTGCATTGTCCTAATAGGATAATCAAAACAATCCAAAACGACTTATTTTTCATCATTTGTTGTTTTAGCAAATTCATTTTCAATTTCAAAATACTATTTTTAATATAATCCATCATCTGCTACCAAGATTGTACACTATGAAGCTAATAGAAACCAACACAAAATTCCAATGAAAAGATTCACTTTCTTTTTATTTATTTTTAATAATCGGCTCTTGCAAATAATCATCAATCTTAATATCCTGTGGCAACGCTTTTTTAAGGGATTCTGTTACTTTAAACCATACAATTAAAGTGTCCTTTCTATTTGAAAATTTAGTTTCAGACATACAAATAGCAACCGGTAAAAGTTTTTGATTCTGGGTTAGTTTAACAGAATTGTCAAAACTCATATCTCCTTTGGGATTTCCAATTAAAATCGGATAAAAATCATAACTGGTAGTCTCCATCTTCAAAAATATGCTATCATATTTGTTATTTACATTTAAAGTATCACTTTCATCATACTGTATCGTTTTTAAGTAGATTTTATTGGATTGAAATCCTAAATAAGGATATCTTTCATGATCCAGTTTCCAGTTGGGATTGTAATTTTTATAAAAAACTCCCTTATCAGATAATGTAATACCTAATGATTTTAATTGTTCTTTATTGAGAAATAAAAATTCAGATGTGTTTGTTTTGTAAAGGCAACTTAATAATAAAATTGCAGCAATGATTAAAAGTGGCGTTTTGTTTTTCATTATATTTTTACTTTATTGTTTTTTTATTCTTTATTTTCAGAATTCTCATCGATTTTGTTGATCCGTTTATCCATAAATTTTACTATTCCAGATGAATTGAGTATTAAAATCAAAGATAATACCAGATTGATTATATTAGGAACTAAAGGTTCATACATTTTATTATCATGATCAAACCCTCTCATATTCAAGTAGGCTACTAAATTGGATATAAAAAGTGGGATTGTATCAATTAAAAGGAGGCCTCCAATAATAATGATTGCTATTCTTATTATCGTTATATTTTTGATGTCAAAACTAAGTGTTTCTTCATCAAACCCTTGATCTAATTTGAAAACATCTATCAACCAATTGGGATTAAATAGAAGAATTTTAATTAAAACAACTAAAAGAATCATCAGGACAATGTAAATTCCTAAACTAATATTTTGTAGCCCATTGGCTTGTTCAGATTGAAATAAGGTTACAAAATAGGAAATCATGGTTAATGATTTCAGGAAAATGTAAATGCACCACAATCCTAAAATTTTCAATAAAATTACCCAAAAAGAATTGATTTTCATAACAGTAAAATTTTAATATATTATTAATTTTTTTCTAAATATTGCATGGCAATTTTGACCCAATCGGTCGTGGAATCCTGTAAATAAATATCCGGTTGAATACCTATGCCGTTCAATTGATACTGAGGTACTCTGGAGGAGCGGGCTACAGGAATTTTGATGTAAAATTTACCTGTGGATAACATAAATTCTAAAGGTTCAATATAGTCAAAAGCTCCATAAGTGGATTGTCCCATTAAGGTTACCTTTTTGCTTTGTTTAGCTAAATAGATAAAATGTTCCCAATCGTATTTACATTGTTCATTGATTAAAATAACCACTTTTTGAGGTGTGGGAAAAACTTGATTATAAGTGATATGGGTATCTGTATAATTCTCAATATTACCATATTCACCAATATGTTTTTTCATGTATTGAAAAGGTTCAGAATCACTGGAAATGATTGGTTCCAGAACACTAATTCCGGAACGATCACTGTATTTTTCAATTAATGGTTTGGAGAGAAACCATTCATATTGTTGATTCTGAAAAGGTTGTGTGTATAAAAATGATAAAAGTTCGTTATAACCATTAAAACCATACGAAAACTGAGCATCCCTTAAATCAATAATGAGATTTGTAAATTGCTTTAATGTATCAGCTAAATTGGGGATTGATAGCAATTGTGTATAACTCAGATCTTGAGAATAGGTATAAAAATAAACCACTTTAAGAAGTGCCGTTTGATCATCTAATTTTACAAATGTAGTGTTTTTTTTCTCTTTTACAGGCTTGCTGGGAGGCAATTGGTCATAAAGTGGAACAATCTCTAAAAAATAATCATCAAAAAATGATACATACCTTTCAGCCAGGACAATGGCGGAATCTATTGGATACAATTTAGATTGCTCTAATAGGTTGTTTTTATGCAGTTTATAGAGCTCCGAATTTTCATTCAAAGTTTGGTATCCGGGATAGGTTTGCTCTACTAAATCAATAACTTGATTCAATAGTTGATGACAATTCATAATGCATTGGGAGTACCCAAAATGGATGTTTAAAAACAAAAATGAAATAAATAGGATTTTCTTCATAACTTTTTATTTGTGCGTTATATAAATAATAAACGTAATAAAAAAGTAAAAACTTGGGTGATTTTTTGTAATTTCATTGTAAAAAAAGTTTAAATTTGCAGCGCAATTTTAAAAACACATATTATGAGAAGATGGATTGTTATTTGTACCTTATTTTTGATTTTTGGTTATGCAAAAAGCCAAAATACAGATTCAATATTTTTTCCTGTTATTCAAACTATCAGAACGGGAATTATAGATTATGAATTTTATAATTCACATATACATTATAATTCTATTCCAAGTAATTTGATGATGCCATTTAATACCTGGAATCTGCTTAATAATGAGAAAATTGAAGCAGTACTATACAATACAAATGATACATTATCTATTTTCAATACCACAACAAAGCTTCAAACTAAAGTTTTCGTTGAAGGGGGCATATACCTTTCTCATGTTTATTTCTATAATTATGATTCCATTTTTGTTTTTTTCGATAGAGATTTTGTTTATCAAATGAATATCAAAAAAAAGAAGATGCCCGATTTTGCCATAATTGATACTTTAGGGCATCTTAAAGGAAAATTTTCTTTCGACTCTGTTCCAAATATTGATAATGTGTTAAATGAACCTACCATAATGTTATCAGGATTTAATTTAAAAGGTAATTTGGTAGCCAATAACATTTTATATCTTCCTTTTAGTATTTATTATCCTGATATTACTTCCCCAGACTATGAAAATTTAACATTGAAATTATTATGTGCCTATAACCTTAAAGAAAAAACTCTAAAAATGCTTGATATTCAGATTCCTAAAAATTATATTGGAAAACATTTCACAGACAATATTATAAATAATGGATTTGATTTCAAATTGTTAAATGATTCTACTATTATTTATTCTTTTAATTTTTCATCAGATATTTTTTTATATCATATCAATACCGACTCATCAGAACTGGTGGGGACTTATCCTGATTTTTATTTTAACAATATTGTAAATCCTGAATCTAAAGTTTTTAGAACTTTGTTTTATGCACCAGAATATTTACAGAAAAAGCAAATCTATTTAAGAATGATTTATGTTAAAGAATTCAATGATCAGGAAATTTGTTTTACTCAAATTTTGGATAAAAATTTTAAAATACTCGGTTACTCTTTAGATGATTCTCTTTGGAGCCAATTATTTGTTAATGCAAAAGGCGAATTAATTTCAATAAATTATGAAGAAAATCATATCGGAGAAGTACTAAAAATTGGATCTACTAAAACTTTAAGTCTGACAGAAATAATAAATAGTTTAGGAAATAAAATAAAACATAAAAAATATGTTCCACAGATTTCTTTACCGGATGATTTGACATTAGAAGAAAAAATGGAAATATATTTAACAATGCTTAATGTTCCTGATAATTCCAAAGTGATTGTACTTACCGGAGATAAAGTATGTGGAAATGTATTAAATTTTTTATTGGAACAATACAAGAACCATAAAAGTGATTTTGAAGAGAAAAAAATCGTATTTTTATTTTACAATACAACAAAATCAACACTTGAAATTTTTTTAAATCCATATTCCATTGACATTAAGGATGTTCTAGTAGATGAACAAGGCCTTTATGATCAAATTTTCGGAAAATCAACGAATGGTCAAATTTATATGGTTAACAAAAAAAAGGACAGGTTAAAGATTAAAAAAACAGAATTAAAAACGTTAGTAAAAGATTTTAAACATTTAACTAAAATTAAAATATAAGTATAAAAAAAGGGAGCTATTTAGCCCCCTTTAAATTTACAAACAAAAAATCTATTTCTTTACAAACTTTTTATTGACAGTTCCCTGATTGGTGTTTAATTTTAAAAGATAAACGCCTGAAGATAAATCAGAAACATCCATTGTGTTTGTGCTATTTTCTAAGGATACTGTTTTCAAGAGTTTTCCGTAAATATCAAAAATCTGAGCTTCAACCATTTGAATATTGTCATTTTTAATTCGAAGGGTTACAAAGGTTGATGTTGGATTGGGATAAAGTTCAACAGCATGATTTAAAATGTTTTCACCAATTCCTACTGTAGTTGTGAATGGAACCGCTGTAGTAAATGAACTTTCATCTTCAGTACAAACTGCTTTAACTCTCACTAAATAGTCTGTATTGCTTTGCAATCCTGTCATCGTATAAGTTGGTGTTGTAGTCGTCGCTGAAGTCCAGTTGGTAGAGGAAGCCAATTTATACTCAACAATCCAGGATGTTTCAGATCCACCTGCAGTCCATGTTGCAATAGCAGAAGATTCACTGATTGAATTGACTTGTAAATTAGTTGGTTTAATACAAGGATTGGTAGATGCTTCGATGGTCACATCATCTATTGCCCAACCTATCAGTTCATGATCACCTTCAATTACCCATGCTACATAGTTAACACCACTTGGAACTTCAATGGTCAATTGTGCAGTTTCAGGACCCACAAGTCCACCCATTTGGGTATATTCATATTCCTGATCTGTCCAGGTAATTAAATCCTGGCTGGTTTGAATTTTCAATAGTGTTACACCATCTTCATCCAAGTACACTTGTTTGAAAGTAACTAAAGCGTAAGGAACGCCGGTGAAATCAATAGCAGGAGAGATCAATCTTGAGATTCCGTTTCCGTAGTACATTTCAGTCATCATTTCATAACCGGAACCACCAGTTATGCCAAAATCAACCACGGACCAGATCAGATTTTCAATGGAACCGGATATAGTTTGGCTCCAGCAGGCTGGGAATAGTGGACTATTAAATGATTCAGCATAAGGAAGTGTTAAAGTTGAACATGTTGTAGATGCACTTACCATCATAGACCAATAGCTGGTATCACCTGCTCCACAAACTGTTCTTACATAAAAATCGTAAGAGGTAGCTGGTGTTAAATTGAGAACAGTAAAAGGATGAATGGTTGCAGAAACTAAAGTTCCATTGCCATGTGTAAAACCGGAAGGGCCATACTCAATTTCCCATTCGGTAGCTGTTGAGTTAGCATTCCAGTCTATATCTATGGAATTAAGAGTGCTATTTGAAGCGGAAACATTTGTTGGTCTTACACAGGAGTTATAAGGTATCACCTGGAAATTATCAATATGGATATCATTGTCAAAATTATAGGTAGGGTCATATTCGTAAGCATAGAAAGCAAACCTTACGATTCCAGAGTATGGAGCCATAGCCACTGAATCGTATAATGAAACAAATTGAGGTTGTAGAATATTATTTAATGAGCTAAATGGTATTCCGGTAGTATTATTATAATCCATTAAAATACCACTGCTATTCCAGGTCATTCCATTATCATTGGAAATTAAAACGACCAAACGGGCATTGGGTGATTGTTGAATATTCCCGGGTGTAGAAGTATAATATTCGCTTCTAGCCATATCAAAATTTAATTCATACATGGTTGTTCCCGTTCCTAAATCGATCGATGGGGAGATAAACCAATACCGACAATCTTCACCATACATATTAGCAGCAGCCGTTGATGACGAAAGGGTATATCTGCTGGACCATCCCCAGTCAATATCTTCAAAAACTACATTTCCGGTATCTAACAACAAACCGGCTTTAATATCCCAGCAGGTAGAAGGGGGTACATCAATAAAAGGTTCTACAGTGGTTGGTGCTAATTCTGCGATACAAAGTGTTGTAAAATAGATAGGATTGGTTGTATAAGAGGTATCACCTGGAGTACAAACCGCTTTAACCTGAGCAAGATAGGTAGTAGAAGGTAATAGATTATTTAAAACATGAGTTGTATCATATACGGAAATAGTAGTCCATGTAGTATCTCCAACTGTTTGATATTCAATAACAAATTCCGGAGCTGGTGTGTAATGAGTCCAGGTTAATTCTGCACTATTGGTAGTCATTGTGGATACATTTAGATTAGTAGGAGTGGCACACGATAAAGGGGCAATCATTACATTATCAATTTTTCCGGCAATATTGGAACCCATACCAAAATCCTCATTATACCACATAAATACAAGTTGATACGTATTATTAGAGTATTGAGAACCCAATAAAATGGTTTTACTGTGCCATGCAGTATCACCCATAAATTGTTCTGAAACATTATAGGTATAGGGAATCATGGTACCTGAAGTCAGCGTATAATTGAGAGGAACCAGATAAACAGAAATATAACCATCCCAATAACCTCCCATTGCGCTCCAGTCAAAAGATAATGAAAACTCAGGGGCACTATTAAATTGTATGTATGTGGAAGCAAAAACGGTTGCAGAAGAGGTGTTATCATAAGAAACCGTGAGTCCGTTATCGTCAGAAATGAATAATCCGTTGCCATTTAATCCATTGGATCCAGGTGCTCCAATATACCATTGGTTTAGTGCTGTTCCATTGGTTAAAATCCAGCTATTATTTTGAGTAGTATCCTCAAAATTACAGAAATAGGGCAATGTATCAGGGGTCGGAATCGTTGAAAAGTTTTTCATATTTCCATAAATAAATGTAGATCCATCCTGAACAAATGCTCTGAATTTATACTCTGTATCCGGATTCAAATTTGGAATGATTTCTGACATTGGATTTGTAGTTGCTGGGACTGTAGTAGCTGAAGACCAATTGGTTTCATTGCTTAACATATACTGAAATCCAAAGTTTGTAGTTGTAACATTATAGAATGCACCTTTTAGTGTGGCAGAAGTTGATAAAATATCAGTAGCATTATTTGTTATAACGACAGGTGTTCCTATTACATATTCAACCGTTGCTTTAGGTAAATAGTTTACTAGAGAAGCATTTATATCGTATTCTAATTGATAAATTCCGCTATTGTTAGCACTGATACCCAAAAATTCTACATTTTGAAAATCACCGGTTGAAGTTGTAACTATATCAACCAATAGATTTCCATTTTGGTATAAAAACGGATTGGTCAAAGGAATCTCCATGATCCCGTTCACAACAGCAATTGGACCGGAATAAACTACAGTTAATGCACTGGTATCCGTTTCTGCAGTTGCAAAACTAGAATCTGGAGTGATGCCCAAACTTACTACACATGTTGCGCCACTCCAATTCGTACTGACATTAAAATTGTCATGAAATGATAACTTCAATAGTAAAGCACCGGGGAGTGCCGTTAATTGAGATGCAGGATAAATAAACTGATTATGCTGACTAGCATCCATCATATATCCGTAAACCGGTAAATAAACGTTAGTGGTTGTTCCATTTGCGATAACAGTCGTTTGTTGGGTAAAACTCTGTAAATAAACAACCAATGAAATAAACAGAAATAGAAATTTTTTCATAGTGGGGTTTTTAAATGTATATTTTCAATTATATTAGACTCCAAAAAATGCAAATCGTTACAAGACAATATAACGTTTATTGTTTAAAATTATTTTAGAAACATTAATTTCCTGACTTGATTCAATGAAAATATTACACAAAAAAAATCAGAATAATGAAAAGAAGTAAAAAATAAGTAAATCTATTTTTCTCTTACAATAAAACTAACATATCCGGATGCTTTTTGTCCATTCACATTAAACCAATACATATCCAAATCATTAATGGGAATAGAAAATTCACAGGATGAAACATCATCACCTTGATAAATCATTTGATTATCACTGGTATAGACTTTAATATCTAAGATTCCTTTTTCTTTTATAATTTTTACATCCACAATTTCTCCTGGAAACAGAGTCATTTCATGTCTTTTGATCACATTTAAAGCATCAAAATCGAGAATAAACTGATTTTCGGTAGCCGTTTCAGTACCGTCAAAATCAACAGGCTCTGTACAGCCATTTAACAATAAAACTACAGAAATCACTATTAGGGAAAAGAATTTTGTTTTTAAAGCTTTCATATTTATGGGTTTTTAAAAGGTGTATTATTTTGCAAAAATAAAAAATTCTAATTATAAAACCAAATTTATTTTCTACACTGCGTTTTGATCATGAAAATTATAGAAACTACGTTTTTCAGTATCTTTGCCAAAATTTTATTTTTATGATGACTACATTTTTAGACATGGAACCCGAATATTCTGAATTAGACCATTCAAAGTATGTTCTTTTGCCTGTTCCTTATGATAAAACCAGTACTTTTCAAAAAGGGGCAGATAAAGGTCCCCAGGCCATTTTAGATGCTTCAGATAGTATTGAATTGTACGATGTGGTTACTGACAATGAAGCATATACTGCAGGTATTTACACGGATCATGTTGAGTATTGTTTTGAAACCCCTGAAAAAATGGTTCAATCAGTGTATGATCGCGTGAAACATTTCCTCAATATGAAAAAAGTAGTGGGTGTTTTAGGTGGGGAGCACTCTGTTAGTGTTGGAGCTATAAAAGCATTTAGTGAAAAATACCATCAATTATCTGTTTTACAAATAGATGCACATGCAGATTTGCGTGATGAATACCATGATTCTCCTTATAACCATGCTTGTGTAATGAGACGGGCTCAAGAGTTCGCAAATGTTGTTCAAGTGGGAATCAGAAGTGTATGTAGTGAAGAACGCGATGCAATTGTTCCAGAAAATATGTTTTATGCCCATCAAATCAGAAAAAACCCCAATTGGATTGATGAGGTCGTGAATCGGTTATCTGATTATGTTTATTTGACGATAGATTTAGATGGATTAGATGCATCAGTAGTTCCAGCAACCGGCACTCCACTTCCGGGAGGATTATCCTGGTATGAGTTAAATGATCTTTTAGAGAAACTTTTTACTCATAAAAAAGTAGTGGGATTTGACGTTGTGGAATTATGTCCACATGATCAGGATAAAAGTTCGGATGTATTAGCGGCCGTTCTCGTTTACCGCATCATTTCCTGGTTGGAAAAAATCAAATAATCAATCAGATTTTTTTCTCCATTCCTAAGACTACAGCATTAAACCAATCAAAGAAGATTCTATAAAAAGCTCTTTTATATACTTTTTTGAAAATATATTTATCGACTCTGATATTTCTTACGATTTCATGAGGTTCTCTTAGAGGCATAATATTGGAAGTGTCTTTCATCAATCTTCTGATCCTTTTTTTCCGATTTTTAAACCCAATATTTTTGACCAGATTGACATTAGGACTTACACATAGTCCGTCATGAACCCAGATATGAAAGTTGTACTGATATTCCCAATAGTCCAGGCGGTATTTTTTAAGACTATTATAAACCCGCATCCAGTAAGATTTTTCCTTTAACCGTGTTGCATATTTTGTGATGATTTCTTCCACATTTGTATCTTCCAATTCAGTCATTTTAAGATCAAAATATTTCCAGGTTCTTTTCCATGTAGCAAAACCCCAGGTATAAGCATACGCTGAAAAGAAATAGGAAAAGTTATCCCCTTTTAGTTTTTTATGCAAGAAATTAGCCCCAATATGCATAATTTGTGGGGTATTTCTGTATTTTTCCAACATATATTCACAATAATGGAAAAAGTCAACATTAGGAATGGTGTCATCAAACAATACAATTCCTTCCTCTTCCTGTTCAAAAAACCAGGTGATCGCCTGATGAATCATTTTTGATTTTCCGGTATGTTCCTCTTTAAAAAATGTTTTCATTTCACATTCCCATTCCGGCATGATCACTGAACGAGTTCTTAAACAATTAACATAATCGAGCTTGATTTTAGGATTTGCCCCATCTGCAGCAACATATAGTTTTGAGGGTTTTACATCTTTTACGGCTTGAAACAAAGTATGGGTTTCATCAACTCGATTATAGATCACTAATAAAACGGGAACTTGAAACATAGTATTCATTTTTATAAATGCAAATATAATATATTTTCTTTATTCATTTTTTTTAATTTCAACAATGGGAGTATCTACACCATAATAATGTCCAAAGAACTCCTTAACAACAACTCTAAGAAGTGTATAAGCAGGAACTGCAAAGATCATTCCAAAAATTCCTCCAATTTGTCCGGCAATTAATATGACAACAAAAATTTCAACCGGATGAGCTTTTACACTTTTGCCATAAATGAGCGGCTGTAATACAAAATCATCCACTAATTTTGCAATGCCGAATGCGATCAGAACTTTAACCACCGCATTAGTAAGCAATGCCCCGTCAGGAGATTGTGGAAGTAATGTAGTAACAGTCATTATTACAGTTAATCCAACACCAATAAGTGGTCCTAAATACGGGATAATGTTGAGTAATCCTCCAATGACCCCAATTAAAAACGGATTTGGAATCCCCATAAAAAAGCAAAATAATCCTTCCATAAGTCCCATAATGGCCATTTCTAAGAAGACACCGGTAAAATAACGAATAAGGGGTGGTTTGCTCGCATTTAAAATTTTATGATAACTATCTCTGTAATTCACAGGAATTGTTTTTTCTACAGTTTTAAAAAAGATAGATTTATCTTTTAAGGAGTAAAAAGTTAAGAAAGTTACTGCAAAAACAGCAATAAATAAAGAGGAAGCAAAAGAGATGATATTTCCTGCAATATTCTGAATATCAATACTTTTTAATATTTCTGAAAATTGATTGGCAATAATAGTACTCAGATGTTCATCAGAATTTAACATTCCGTAATCAACTAAAAAGGATTCCAATGAGCTCAACCAGGTCTCAATCTCATTCGTAAATAGTTCGGGATTTATGGAAGAGATCACCACTAATTCTCTGCTCACTATGGGAACAATAATCATGATGATAGAAGTTATGAAACCTAAAAGAGCAACAAGGGTAATTCCTGCTGCTAACGATTCCGGCATTCTTTTTCCTTTAATAACAATTTTTTGTAAAAGTTTTACAATAGGGGAGCCAATGATTGATAACACTAGTGCTAAAAAGAAATAGATCACAATGTCGATAAAAAGCCAGCCTAAAAATAAAAATATAGCTAGAAAAAATAAAATAGTAAAGATCCTTTTTTCGCTCATAACGTTATTTGTTTGATTGGATTAAGTTTATTTTTTTCTCTTTTGTAAGTTCAATTAATCTTCTCCTGTTAAAAAATTCCTGTTGATAAATTAAAGCAACTCCACCTCCCTGAGTGGGTCTGGATAAGTTTTGAGAAAAATCATTAAGTATTGTTTGATCATTAAAGTAAAAGAGTTTTAATCTCCAGTTTTTGTCATCATCAAAGAAATACATAAAACTCCAGTCCCCGATAAAATTATTTGCAGTTGATTGATTCATGCTTTCAGCATAACCTAAATTGGTTTTTATCACTACACGATCGTTAAAAAGTGTTTTTTCCATATCAACAGAGTACTCTTTAAAATACTGGTTGGAAGTGATCATATTAAAATTAACATCTACAAATTTAATATTTTGAAGAATTAAATTACTTATAGTCCGGGCTACAATATCCACACTTGTACCTACAGTCTGGAAGTCTGAAATAGCAGTATTGGAAGAGTAAAAATCACCTAAATATACCAGTGAGAAAAACTGCAAAAGTGTACTTTGTGTGTCAGAAGTATCTAAAACTGCAAACACTTGTTTCTCCTCTTCACTGGTCAATTTTGGAAATCCTAAAGAGAAAGAGGGTTGAGGTTTCATCAAATCACCGGATAGTGTGAGATAGGCATTGACTTGTGTTTTGGTGACAGTGATGTTTTCACTCAATTTTTTCAATGAAGCAGTTCTTGGAAACATGGCAGTTAATGAGATAGTTGATGATTTGATAGGTCCAACAAAATTGATAGTTCCCCCTTCCATGAGTTCAAACTCTCTTGGAACAATATCTTTTACCGACATGCTGAAACTTCCGGACAGTAGATCGAGTTTTCCATCCATATTCAAACGATCGGTTTTTGAATTGTATGTTAACCTGATTTTACCATTGGTTTTGCATTGCAAAATTCCATCAACCGGTTCTAAATCGATCCGAACATCTGCATCTTTATTGATGTCAAATACAAAATCAAAATCCATTTCAAAATTGGATTCCACAGGTTTAGGTTTATTAGTAATAACTGTTTCTTCAGGAACCACAAACCGAATACCACTATCTTCGTAAGAAGTGCTGGCATAAGAGATTGGAAAACCAACCATGGTGCCGGTTAGTGAAGTCAGATTATTTCCTGTAAAAGACATCTTTTTGTTATTTCCGGTGATTTGAATACTTCCCGAAGCAAAAGCATCCCCATAAAAATAGGTATCCGTTTTCTTGATCCTGCTCATGGCTAAGATTCTCGAAGTTTGTACACTCAAGTTTACATTAAACGTATTAAAATTATGATGATAAACATACCCATCTACAATTGCTTTATTGTTATATTTGTCTGATACTTCAACCCGATCAAATGAGATCCCGTTGGCATCAAATTTAACCAGTTGATCTCTAATTTTATAGATGGTGTTTAATGGTGATATTCCAAGATACGCTTCTTTTATTAAAGCAATACCATCGAAATATAGGGAATCGGGATTGGAAACAAAAGTGAGTTCCCCTGAAGCAACACCGGAAACATGATGACTGAATGAGGCAAGAAATGGGGATAGAAAACCAATTCTAACCGTATCAATAATCCCATGAATCCTTAATTCTTTTTTATTGATATTATAATTTCCGTTTAAATCGGCTAATTTAATTCTTCCCTTGCCGTAGTTTAAAATGTTGTATTGATTAATATCTCCTAAACTATTGATCGTATCCTGTACAAAAAGACCGCCAAAAAATACAGGAGAACCTTTTTGTGGAGCTTCAGCAAAGGCAAAAAGGGTACCCAGTTTTTCTTTGTTAAAAACAAAATTTTCGAAATAGGACTTTCCGGTCAACATAGAGCGTTCCTGACGAGACTGGTAAGTCATCATAGCAGTCATGCTGCCTCCCAATCTGATATTGATCTGAGATGTGATGGCATTAATTAAGGAAACATCAAGATTCTCTATGGAGATATCCAGATCATCATCTAAAGATTTGGAATATCCTCCGTTAATTCTGATTTTCGTTAATTTGGAAGCCAATTGAAAATCATCAAATCCAATTTTATTTTTATAAAAGTGGATCTCATTTTTTCCTGCCGTACTCCATACAGATTCTCTTAAATACCCTTTAGCATTATCCAGTTTAATATATAAGTCTTCTGTATTTGACAAATCAGCATAACCTGAAATGGTGTTTGAATTTTTATAATTTGAAGTATCAGGACTAACAAAATTGATAGAATAATTAATAATCTGATTTTTAATTGATGTTTTCAATGCAATATCCCTGAAATCCCAGTTGGAACGGGATCTGAAATAGATAACAGAGTCAACATTCAAATTCAAGTCAAAAAATTGATAAGCATTCATTTTCCCATTGAATGAAATGTTATCTAATCGCCATACTTTTCCCCATTGGATCGATTTGGAATGAAAAACAATTGAATCTGATGCCCGGTTATTTCCTACAAATCCGGTCATTGTAGTGTTGGGTGCAATACTTAACTCCGGAACAAAAACGGATAACAGATCATCGGTTTCAAAAGTTTCCATTGAAAATGACAGAAATTGCGGAGTGGAATTTTCCGTTTTGTTTTTCAAAAATGTGTGAGCTTGTGATTTTCCCATTAATGCAGGAAAATAGAAAGAAGCTATATTTTGTAATGAATCCCAAATGGCTGAAATAGGATAATTCGTAGTAAGATTGGCATTCACAATGTTTCCCTTTAACATAATTTTTTTAACATCATCAGGAAGTCGCACCGAATTTAATCTCATCCAGTCACAATAGGCAGTTTGATCGTTGTTATGAATGATAATTTTATTGATTCCCACAAACCCGGTGAGGTTCTCCAGAGAGTTGCCTAAAATTTCAGCATCTAAACTCTCAACAGAAAAATCCAGATTCGGTTTTTGATGTGAAAAAAGTACCAATTGTTCAATCCAATTGGGAGATTCCTGATTGATATTGTGGGTATAGTTTTTAAATAGTGAACCAAAATGGATATTATCAACCGAGAGGTTTACTTTATATCTTGAAACAGGATCTGTGAAGTCAACTAATGCATCTAAAAATAGATCCAGATTTTTGTCATGGGTTTCAATTGTTGCCTGGTATTTGTTTTGTTGATAAACGCCATCAATATGGATATCCCTGATGGGATAGGAACAAAAGTCAAATTGACTCATATCTCCGACAATGGTTGCATTTAAAGAGGGAGCAAAAGGAGTTTCTCCAAAAAAAGGAGCTGCACTACCATTAATCTCAAAAGAACCGTCAGCTAACCCTAAACTATTGGTTTGATTCAATAATTTACCCAGTTGAAAATCTGTAGTTGACACAGTTCCGGTAAAATCCATCTGATCTTTGCCGGGATATGTCTGGAGTGCAATTTCACTTTTTCCAATGGGTGTTACCAACTTCAATTTCGTTTTGAAGTAATTGAATGTTCCCTCAAAATTACCGGTTACAGAACTATTCCCTATTTGAGAAATCATTTCAGGTAATCCAATGGTATTTCCTCCGGGTAAATAAAAACCGGAAACATCTGCAGGATTAATGGCTGAGTGTTTGATTTCGAAGTTATAGGAGCTGTTTTTAAAATCCAGAATATTATAAAATTCAAAATTACCGGCGATAAATGTGGTGAGTTTATATTTGAGATAACAGCGGGAAATTTTCAATGCATTCAATGGGCCATCCCCTTTTCCGTTCATAATGAAGCTGTTATGCATTCCTCTAATAGCTGGAGCAAAACAGGAGATATCATCCATGTGAACAACAGAAGATTTGACATCTACATCAAACCGAATTTTATTAAAAAAGTCTGAATAATCTCTGAAAGAGTTATACCTGAAAGCAAAATCAAGCGTTGCTTTACTTTTTTCGGTGGTAAAATTACAATCACTGACTAACAATTCATTTTTGTTAATTTTAAATTTACCTTTAAAAGTTTTGATTTTAAAACCGGTATATTGTTCCGTTGACACTTGTTTGATATCACAAGAAACTTCCGGACCATGCACCAAAAAGTTTTCAATTTTGGCATCCACATTTTTAAACTCAAAAAAACCATAATCCATAGAATTATCTGTCGGATAAGTTCTTGTATTGTCATTGATCACAGCAAACCTGCCGTCTATCAATGTAATTTTATTAAAATGCAGAATAAATGGGGTCGTAGATGTAGTTTTCTTAAAATGGTTGATCCATACATTCATATTAATGATATGTTCTCCTTTATAGGTTCTTAAAACCATTTCACCCCCTTTTAAGATCACATCTTTTACATAAATGGAATTGGAAGAAAACCTTTTGATATCTAACCTTCCGGAGAGTTCACTTCCCGATATCATATTATTATTATGATGGTCTTTTATAGATACATTTTTGGCTCTGATTCTAAAAAGTGGGGTAATGTAAATTTTTTGAATGGTAAAAGTAACTCCGGTTTGTTTGGAAATGGATGAGGTAACCTTATTGATAATCATCTTCTGAATGGGCGGCGTGAAAACAAGGAGCACAATCAATAAATCAAGCGCAACAAAAATGAGCAAGCTCTTTAACAAGATTTGCATTATTTTTTTAGTAATTTTGCGCTTCATAAAACAAAGTCAATATGTCAGTTTATATTTTAGGCATCGAATCTTCCTGTGACGACACTTCTGCCGCTGTGATCGAGAATACTACCATTTTATCTAACGTTATCGCTGGACAAAAAGTACATGCCGAGTTTGGTGGCGTAGTTCCTGAGTTAGCATCACGAGCGCATCAGCAGAATATCATTCCGGTGGTTGATACTGCACTAAAACGTGCAAAGATAAACAAAAAACAAATATCAGCAATAGCTTATACGAATGGTCCCGGACTTTTAGGATCCCTATTAGTGGGAAGCTCATTCGCTAAAGCATTATCACTCAGTTTAGATATTCCCGTTATCATTGTTGATCATTTACAAGCACACGTTTTAGCTAATTTTCTAGACTTCCCGGGAGAGGAAAAAGTTAAACCTGAATTTCCCTTTTTATGTTTAACCGTTTCAGGTGGTCATACCCAGATTTTACAAATCAATGATTATTTTGATATGCAAATTTTGGGAAAAACAATCGATGATGCTGCCGGAGAAGCGTTTGATAAAGCTGCAAAAATTTTAGGTTTGCCCTATCCCGGTGGTCCAGTGATCGATAAACTGGCTCAAGAGGGAGATCCAAAGCGATTTACATTTGCACCGGCTAAACTTCCGGGCCTCGATTATAGTTTCAGCGGATTAAAAACATCATTCCTCTACTTTTTAAGAGATCAGTTGAAAGAGAATCCCAATTTTATTGATGAGAATATTCATGATTTAGCAGCTTCGATACAATATGCGATAGTAAAATCACTTACAGTAAAAATGGAGATCGCACTTCAAAATACCCATTGTACTAATTTTGCCCTTTCCGGAGGTGTTGCTGCCAATTCTGCTCTTAGAGCCGCGATGGTTCAATTATCTGAAAAATATAATAAAAAAGTGTGTATTCCGCCCATGTCACTGACAACGGATAATGCTGCCATGATTGCAGTTTATGGCTATTTTAAATACCTGAAAGGGGAGTTTTCAGATTTATCCAATATACCTTATTCATCCATTCGTTAACTATGTTTACCGTTTATACAGCATCAGCAGGTTCCGGAAAAACTTCCCGTTTAGTGGTGGAGTACCTGGCGTTGGCACTTCCGAATCCTAGAAAGTATAAACATATTCTGGCAATCACGTTTACCAATAATGCTACGGCTGAAATGAAAGGGAGAATACTGGATATCCTGAAAAGTTTTGCTTTTGAAACCTATGATCAATTGCCGGGTTCATTGAAAGCAACGTATCAGGAGATTCAAAAAATAATTGATCCCAAAAATCCTGATATCCCTTTTGAACTCTATCTCAGGAAAAAATCTACAGAACTCCTGCAAGAGATTCTGTACGATTATGACAATTTTTCTATCAGTACGATCGATACTTTTTTCCAGAAAATATTGAGAGCATTCTCTTTTGAGTTGGGCCTCAATATGAATTATACACTTGAAATTCAGTTAGATGAACTTCATGAACAGACGGTTGATCTTCTCTTGAATAAGCTTTCTGTGGACAATAAAGAGCTTTCTCAAAGAATGTTGACTTTGATTGAATCCAAAATAGAAGAGTCCGGAAAATGGAAAGTGGAACAAGATCTGATTGCGTTGTTGCAAAATATCTTCAATGAGGATTCCTATTTTGCCATTCAGGCTTTGAGTAAACTGGACAAATCTGAATTTGATAAATCTGCCCTTCAGATTAATATTCTGAGAAGAAAATATAAAGCAAGAATTAAAGAGATTAGTAAGGAATATCAGACAATTGTGAGTCAAACAAATGCTGATCAAAAGTTGTTTGATAAATTTTTAAAGGAGATCGACTGTTTTAGTCCCGACTTCTTTTATGAACATGTAAATAAAAAATATAAAAAAGGGATCCCTCCAGATCTGGAATCCCATTTACAACAGTTTATTCAACTTCTTGAATCTCTGAAACAACAACATGATCTATTAAAAGAGCTCACTTTTTTTGGAAAAAATCTGACCCAGTTGGCATTACTGATCGATCTAAAAATGGTGATTGAAGAGATTAAAGAACAGGATAATCTGTTTTATCTGAGTGAAACGAATGGAATTATTCATGACAAAATTCAAGAGGATGATACGCCATTCATTTATGAAAAAATGGGAAATAAATTCAGCTATTTTTTCTTAGATGAATTTCAGGATACTTCCAAATTACAAATGGAGAATCTGATTCCATTAATTCAAAATGCACTATCCGGATATAATGAATTCAAAGAAAAAGGGGAAACTTTCCTTTTTGGTGACGTGAAACAGGCAATCTACCGGTTTAGAAATGGAGACTCCTCGTTATTATACAAACTTTCCCAATTTGATGGATATCAGGAATTGATTAACCCCTTAGGGGCATCGGAAGAGGAGTTTCAATTGAAATTATTGGATCAAAATTACAGGTCCTCATTAAGTATTGTGGATTTTAACAATCAATTTTTTCAATACGTAGCTCGCTTGTCCAATTTTGAAGGTTTGGAAACCTACTATCAAGATGTGGTTCAAAAACCGGATCCGGGAAAAGATCAGGGGCTTGTTTCCATTCGATTTAAAAATGACAAGGATAATAAAGATACAACACAATATTTACTGGAGCAAACTTTGAAAACCATTCAGCAATTGGTGGCGGAACAAATCCCCTATGGTGATATGGCTGTTTTGGTAAGTTCTAATAAATTAGGAAGTTCAATGGGCGAGTTTTTAAGTAGAAATAGTGTTCCGGTGATATCTTCCGATTCCCTGATGCTCTCCTCATCTCAGGAAGTGATGGTGATCATCTCTTCGCTCTATTATTTGCAGAATTCGAATAATAAGATTGCCAGAATGATGATGGGACACTTTTTAATTAGAAATTATCCCGAGTTACAAAACGAACTGTTCAAAAATTTAAAAGATGAACTCGATTTTTATCAGTTTTTAAACCGTTTTGATGTTCAAATTGCAAAAGAGGAGTGGCTCAATACCCCTTTGTTCACTTTGGTCAATAAAATTATTTCCATTTTTAAAATAACGGAAAATGACCCGTTTGTAATCATGTTTTTGGATCAGGTGGATCAGTTTTTGAAAAATTCAAACGGAAGTATTCAAAATTTTATAGACTGGTGGGAACAAAATGCAGAAAAATTGACCCTCAATGCTCCTACAGAATCTAATGCTGTGACTATTTCTACGATCCATAAATCTAAAGGACTTGCTTATCCTATTGTGATTTTTCCCTTCACTCAATATGGTTATAAATACACTAAATCAGACTATTGGATCAAAGATGAGAAAAAAGTAACGGGATTGCCTTACAGTTGGGTTCAACTTAAAAATGATGATGTTCCCGATTCTTATCAATATTTATTGGAATCTGAAAAAAGGTGTACTGCTTTGGATCAGTTGAATAAACTTTATGTGGTTCATACAAGACCCAAAGATCGATTGTATATCATCACCAAAGAGAAAAAAGCCGGTAATTACTCCAAGTTTTTGGATCAGTTTATTTCCGAACATTACCCGGAAAATCAAGAAGATTTTTTTCAATACTATTATACAGATAATCAATATTATACAGAATTACCCGCATCATCCCAAATTCAAAAAAAGGCGCATTCCAATAATCATAAAACAGATCTTGCTGTATCTCAGGTTTTTGTTTCTCCATTTACATTGAGTTCAGCTTTTTTAGCGTTTGATTTTCAAAAAAGCTGGAATGAAGAACAAGAACGGGGGATTTTTATACATCAGTTTTTGTCAGAGTTAAAAAGATTTCCTGAAAATGAAGCAGAAGTGGAGTTTTTAATACAGGAAACACCTGAAATGTATCAGGAATATTTGAAAAAACTATTGATAAAACTCATTACAGATTTCGAATATGCTCCCTATTTTAAAAATGATTTATCTGTACTCAATGAAACCAGCATCATCTCCACAGATGGCACTCTGTTGCGACCCGATAGAGTGATTTTTTTAGAAGATGAGGTGGTCGTTATCGATTATAAAACAGGAGCTCCACTACCTAAACATCAGGAACAGATTGATTTATATTGCTCTAAATTAATGCAAATGGGGTATCAGAAAGTGGTGGGGAAACTGATATACTTGTAATGGGCGAAGGGCGAAGGGCGAAAGGCGAAAGACAAAAGGCGAAAGGCAAAAAAATGAAAAATGAAAAATGAAAAATGAGCATTCGAGCATTCGAGCATTCGAGCAATCGAGCAATCGAGCATTCGAGCACATTGAAAAAATATACGTTCTTTCTTTTTCCGGTTTAACCTGAGCCGGTTTTATTGATCTAACCTTTTTTAAAACACATATATGAAAAAACTGTTTTATGTAGGAATAATGTTCCTCTTTTTGCCTCTTTTTATAGCGGCACAGCCCGAAAAAGTGATCCCGTCCACTGTTAAAAAAGTGATCGTATATCCAGCCGGCGCCCAATTAGAAAGTGAAGTTACTTTCCCAATACAAAAAGGACCCATGAGAATTAAACTTCCGGGTTTGACAACAACACTCAACGAAGAGAGTATCCGAATCATCAGTGATGGGAGTTTCACCATTTTAAATGTACAGTATAGCATTGATTATCTGAACGATCTGGATAAAGGTGCAGAAACCCAAAAACTGGTGGATCAAATTGATGATTTAAAAAATAAAGTGGAAGATGAACAACTGGCTTTGAAAATCATCAGGGAGAAAATCGATTTTTTAAATGTAAATCGTCAGATTACCGGCAAAACCGAAGGGGTAAATGCTGAAACATTCAAAACCATGAATCAGATTTATGGCACAAATTACGAAACGCTGAATCTGGAAGTTTTAAAAAGGGAACGGAAAATTCAAGAGTATAACGAAACACTGATCAAGCTAAATGCTCAGTTAGAAACCGTTTCAAACCATACCGGCATCCCATCCGGAACGATTGTGGTTACTATTGATGGAGAACAAGCCAAAACCGCAAAAATGAGATTTTCCTTCTTCTCCTGGGCCGCATCCTGGTCTCCCACTTACGATATTCGGTTTACCGGTTTTAATAAACCCTTGGAGATCACCTATTTTGCTAATATCAGACAATTTACAGGTATCGACTGGAACAATGTGGAATTGTCGCTATCCACTGCCAAAACACAGGTTTCAGCTCAGATCCCTTTCTTGAATCCCTACTATTTAGCGTATCAAGATAATGTAATAGAAGTAGCTTATGATTTTGAAAGTGATGTAAGTACATTTATGTGGGATACACTACGTCTTAAAACAGGAGGAATACCTGAAAGTTATAGTTACACCCCTACATTAACTGATTTTACTTCCTCAACAGAAACTATTAAAGAGTATAAAGTGGAAAATCCACAATCGATACCTTCTTCCACCAATTTCACTTCTGTCACTTATGGAGAGGGACTTCTTAATGCCAGTTACGATTATCGTTCCATTCCAAAACTCTCTGAAAATGTGTTTTTGATTGCTCAAATCAGCGATTGGGGAGATGCAGAACTCAATACTGGACTGGCCAAATTGTATCTGGAAAACAGCTATGTAGGAAAATCTAACATCAATACCAGCCATTTCACAGATACTTTGGATATCTCCTTCGGGGTGGATAATAACGTGACCGTTAAAAGAGAAAAAGTGACTACTTACTCTGAAAAAGTGTTTGCCGGTTCCACCATCAAAGAGACGGTTGGATACAAAATTACAATCCGAAACAACAAATCTTATGCGATTACAACCTCTGTATTTGATCAGATCCCTATTTCTGTAGATGAAAATATCAAAGTGGAGATGTTGGAGATTTCAGAAGGACAATTTGACAAGGAGAGTGGTAAAGTGGTTTGGAAATTGGATCTGAAACCCAATGAAACCAAAACGGTTATCCTCAAATATTCCGTTAAATACCCTAAAGATAAACAAGTTAAAGTTCAATAAGAAAAAAATAAAAATATGAAAATTATATCTTATATACTCGTTATTTTCATGATGCTTCCCATTTTAGTTATGGGACAAGTGGAAAAAAAGATCACCTCAACACCTAAAAAAGTGGTTGTTTATCCGATCGGTGCCCAAATTGAAAGTGAAGTTTCTATCCCCATTCAGAAAGGACCCATGAAAATCATTTTAACCGGATTAACTTCAAAAGTGAATGCTGAAAGTGTCAGAATCATCAGCGATGGCAGTTTTACGATTCTAAATGTTCAATATAAAATTGATTACATCAATCAATTGGATAAAGATGCGGAGTCAGAAAAATTGTTATCCAAAATCGAAGAATTGAACACCAAAGTGGGAGATGAAGAGATCTGGATCAAAATCATCAATGAAAAACTGGAATTTTTAAAAGTAAACAAACAGATCTCCGGAAAAAATGAATCGATCTCACCCGTTGCATTTACAGAACTTAATCAAATCTATGGATCCAATTTTGAATCGCTTTCCTTAGAAAAGCTTAGAAGAGAAAGAACCATTGAGAACTATAAAAATGAACTCGAAAAACTTAATAATCAATTAGCAGAAGTGATCAATAATGTGGGAACCCCTTCCGGAGTGATTGAAGTAACCATAGACGGAAAACAGGTTAAAACCGGAAAAATGGGATTCACCTACTATGTGTATGATGCCTCCTGGTATCCAACGTATGACATCCGTTTTTTAGGATTTGATAAACCGTTGGAGATCACCTATTTTGCCAATATCAAACAAAACACCGATATCAACTGGGAAAATGTGGAGATCATACTATCTACAGCCAAAATGAACATATCTGCTCAAATTCCCTTTTTAAATCCATTCTATTTAGGATACTATACTCCCTATAAACCAGCTGCAGCAGGTGGACGACAAGTTAAAGCTGCTGTAATTGCAGCAGAAGGCGTTGCTGATTTGTCGTATGGTTATTATGCTCCAACAACCATTGAATCTAAAGCGATTCAGGTAAAAGATTCCAGATCAACCGGAGAAAACACCATTTACACCCCTGCATTGGAAACGGTGAAGGAGTACGTTGTGAGTAATCCCCAAACTATACCTGCAAAAAATGCCAACACAACCGTTACTTACGGAGAAGGAACTTTAAATGCTTCCTATGATTATCAATCCATACCAAAATTAGGGGAAAATGTGTATCTGATTGCACAGATTAAAGACTGGAACAATGCAGATCTGAATAGTGGTATTGCCAAATTGTATTTAGAAAACAGCTATGTTGGAAAATCTTTTATCAATACCACCCAGTTTAAAGACACATTAGATTTGTCGTTTGGTGTTGACAATAACCTCTCTATAAAAAGGGAAAAAGTGACCACTTTCTCTGAAAAAACATTTGCCGGATCCAATATCAAAGAGACCGTCGGATATAAAATCACGATCAGAAATAACAAATCGTATCCGGTAACCACATCTGTATTTGATCAAATTCCGATCTCAACAGACAGCAAAATTGTGGTGGAAGTTTTGGATTTTTCCAATGGTGTTGTTGAAGCAGAAACCGGAAAAGTAACCTGGAAACTGGAATTAAAACCGAACGAAACCAAAACGGTGATCATTAAATATTCCGTAAAATATCCAAAAGACAAACAAGTGATTGTTCAGTAATGGCATTGATCTCTTTTCATAGAATAGAAGATTCCCGGGATCTTTATTTTGAGAGGGCCCGGGAACTATATGAAAGTGCATTTCCGGTATTTGAAAGACGATCGGTTGAGCAACTCAAACAAGTCCTGAATCATCCCTTTTTTCATGCGGAAATAGTAGAGAAAGATCAAAAGTTTACAGGGATTCTCTTCTGGTGGCAGCTCGGTAGTTTTCGATTTATTGAACACTTTGCGATCATTCCTGAAATGAGGGGAAAAGGGATCGGAAAGCAGGGATTATCAAATATGATTCAAAAACAACACACTCCCATCATTTTAGAAGTGGAACCGGAAAGATCCTCTCCGGATGCAATTCGGCGGATCGCTTTTTACAAAAAATCAGGATTTCATTTGAATCAATATCCCTATTTTCAACCCCCATATCATCCCGGAAATAAACCAATTCCACTCCAGATCATGAGTTATCCTGATCCAATCAATCCATTCGAATTTCCTCAGATTGTCAGGGAGATACACCAGCAAGTGTATCAGGTCTGAGGCTCGCAATGATCTATAACGGACTGGAGACGGGAGTCTGGTGACGGGAGACTGGTGACAGGAGACTGGTGACGGGAGAAGTTCGACGAAAAACCGTTATAATGTTTGTCAATGCCTGAAATAGGTTGACCACTTTTTAAAACAAATTAAACAAAAAAGTGAACCTATGAAAGAAATTAGTTTAACATTAGAAGAGAGACAAAGAAGAAAATTCAGTGAAAGCTTCAAGAGAA
>Ga0316605_10000329_pt1 | contig 37217 bp, 37 predicted proteins | sample OWC_soil_day20_n_FD_207666 | JGI IMG/M metagenome (GOLD analysis project Ga0316605, IMG submission 207666) | Wetland soil microbial communities from Old Woman Creek delta, Ohio, United States - OWC_soil_day20_noCT | ecosystem: Environmental > Terrestrial > Soil > Wetlands | place: USA: Ohio...
TCGTGGAGCAAGCGTTCGATTGCACTCATCGTCAGCGGAGTTCGGTGGACATGTCGATCATCGCCGGAGATTACACTGCGTTCATATCATGGGCAATTGCCATCCAGCCTGAAAGCCGCCTCAATAGGCACTTGTAGAATCCGTGGCTGCTCCCGATTTTCCAACCGACAGACGACAAATCCGCATTAGGCATGCTGGAATAGGCTCTCAGGTATGATAGCCGGCCGCAAAACCCAAAGCAGTGCCGCCCCCAGGCACGACACCACGAGAGAGACTCAAACCATGGCCGGACTCGACAAGAAGATCCCGACGCCCACCGAAATCAAGCTGCACCAGAAATCCCGCATGCTCGAAGTCAGCTTCGAGGATGGCAACCGCTTCGAGCTGCCCTGCGAATACCTGCGCGTCTATTCGCCCTCAGCCGAAGTGCGCGGTCACGGCCCCGGCCAGGAAACCCTGCAAACCGGCAAGCGCAACGTGGAAATCACCGGCATCGAGGCGGTGGGCAATTACGCCATCCAGCCCACCTTCTCCGACGGTCACAATTCCGGCATCTATTCTTGGGACACCCTCTACGACCTCGGCAGCCGCCAGGAGGAACTCTGGGCCCAATACCTGGCGCGCATGGACGCCGCCGGCAAGAGCCGCGACATCGACGAATCCCAGCGCTCCGCCAAGGGCAGTGGCGGCGGTTGCGGCGGTGGTGGCGGCGGCTGTTCCCACTGAGCGCCTAACCTGAATCCAATTACCAGCAAGAGCAGATCATGAGCGAAACCCATTTCGGCTTTGAGACCGTGCGCGAGGACGAAAAAGCCAAGCGCGTCGAGGGCGTCTTCTCCTCCGTGGCGGAGAAGTACGACATCATGAACGATCTCATGTCCATGGGCCTGCATCGCCTGTGGAAGGCCTACACCATCCAGGTTTCCGGCGTCCGTGCCGGCGACCGGGTGCTCGACGTCGCCGGCGGCACCGCCGATCTCTCCTCGGCCTTCGCCAAGCGCGTCGGCCCCACCGGCGAAGTCTGGCTGACCGACATCAACAACGCCATGCTCAGCCGTGGCCGCGACCGCCTGCTCGACGAGGGCATCATCACCCCCGTCGCGCAGTGCGACGCCGAGAAGCTGCCCTTCCCCAGCGACCATTTCGACTGCGTCACGGTCGCCTTCGGCCTGCGCAATATGACCCACAAGGACGCCGCCCTGGCCGAAATGCGCCGTGTGCTGCGTCCCGGCGGCCGCCTGCTGGTGCTGGAGTTCTCCCGCGTCCATGAAGCCCTGGCGCCGTTTTACGACTTCTATTCCTTCAAGGTGCTACCCTGGCTGGGACAGAAAGTGGCCCAGGATGCCGACAGCTACCGCTATCTGGCCGAATCGATCCGCATGCACCCGGATCAGGAAACATTAAAGGCCATGATGGAACAAATCGGCCTTTCCAAGGTCGATTACTTCAACCTGACGGGTGGGGTGGTTGCCCTGCACCGCGGTTACAAAATCTAAAGGAGACTCACCCACATGAAACGACTCGCTACCACCCTCTTCGCCGCTATTTTCGCCCTCGGCCTCGCCACCAGCTTCGACGCGGAAGCCGGACGCCGCCTCGGCGGTGGCAAGAGCTTCGGCATGAGCCGTGATTCCGCCCCGATGAAGCAGGCCCCCACCGCCGCGCCCGCCAGCCCGGCCCAGGGCGCTGCCCCGGCCAACGCCGCCGCGCGTCAGCCCGGCGCCGCCGCTCCGGCGCCGCAACCTTCCGGCATGAGCCGCTGGATGGGCCCCATCGCCGGCCTCGCCGCCGGTCTTGGCATCGCCGCCCTGCTCTCCCACTTCGGTCTCGGCGAAGGCATGGCCAACATCCTCATGATCGCCCTGCTGGCCTTCGCCGCCATCTTCGTCATCCGCCTGATCTTCCGCAAGAAGCAGCCGGAAGGCCAGATGCAGTACGCCGGCGCCGGCGCACCACTTGGCAACTCTGGCGAACCGGCCCGCTTTGAACCGGTGGCCGGTGGCGCTGCTGCGGGAGTTGCTGCAAGTACCGCTGCCGCCAATGTTCCCGCTGATTTCGACAGCGCCGGCTTCCTGCGTCAGGCCAAGCTCAACTTCAATCGCCTCCAGGCCGCCAACGACAAGGGCGACATGGACGACATCAAGGCCTTCACCACCCCCGAGATGTTCGCCGAGATCAAGATGCAATACGACGAACGTGGTCGTGCCGCCCAGCAGACCGACGTGGTGCAGCTCAACGCCGATCTGATCGAAGTCATCACCGAAGGCAACCGCCACATCGCCAGCGTCCGTTTCTTCGGCCAACTGCGCGAAAACGAAAACGAGGCGCCCCAGGACTTCAATGAAGCCTGGCATCTGGTGAAGGCCGTCGATGGCTCCACTGGCTGGCTGGTGGCCGGCATTCAGCAGTTCTGATGTTGCCTATGGTCTCGGCGCCCTTTGTTGCCGCCTTGAACCATGTCCTCGCCCAGTCCACCTGGGCGAGGCAGAAACTCACCCCCTTCGCCGGCCGTCAGGCGCGGCTGCAACTTCCCATCGGCCCTATCGACTTCACCATTGCCGATAACGGTTATGTCCAAGCCACCGAGCTTGAAGAATCAGTGGCCGACGTCACCATCACCCTGCCCCTGGAAACCCCCTTCCTCGCCCTTCAGGGCAAGGAAAAGGTGTTTGCCGCCGCCCGCATCGAAGGCAGTGCCGACTTCGCCGAAGCCCTCGGCTTCGTGCTGCGCAACCTCTCCTGGGACGCCGAAGCGGACCTGGCCCGGGTGGTCGGCGACATCGCCGCCCACCGTCTGATGGGTGGCTTAAATGCCTTCGTCGGCTGGCAAAAGCAGGCCGCCAGGCGCCTGGCCGAAAACGTCGCCGAATACACCAGCGAAGAACAGACCCTGCTCCTCGGCGGCCGCGAAATGCAGGGCTTCAAAGACCGTCTCGCGGCCCTCGCAACCAGCCTTGCCACTCTGGAACAACGCCTACAGAAATTATCCGCACGTCCATAAGCAATCAAGGGAGGAGACCCACGATGCACACCACCACGCAAAAAATCGGCATGGCCCTGGCGCTTGCCCTGGCTATTCCCGCCGCCCAGGCCAATGATGCCCTGCTCGAAGAAGCGCGCAAGACCGCCATGTCGGTGCCGCCCAAGCTGATCGGCGTATTGCAGAAGGAAATCGACAAGGGCGGCCCCGAGGGCGCCATCACCGTCTGCCGCGAAATGGCACCCAAGATGGCCAAGGCGGCTTCGGAAGAAAGCGGCTGGCAGATTCGCCGCGTCAGCCTCAAGAACCGCAATCCCAAGGCCGCACCCGACGCCTGGGAAAAGGCCGCCCTCGAAGACTTCGACAAGCGCGCCGCCGCCGGCGAGAATCCCATGCACCTGGAAAAAGGGGAGGTGGTGGAGGAAGGCGGCAAGAAGACCTACCGCTACGTCAAGGCGCTGCCGGTGCAAACCCTGTGCCTTAACTGCCACGGCCCTGCCGACACCATCACCGACGCCGTCAAGGCCAAGCTGGCCGAGCTTTACCCCGAGGACAAGGCCACCGGCTACAGCCCTGGCCAGATTCGCGGCGCCATGACGCTGAAGAAGCCGCTCTGACAGGATCGGTTTCCGCCCAGCAAAAAGCCGGCACTCACTGCCGGCTTTTTGCTTTCACCGCCGGCGACCGCTATTTCGCCGCCGCCACCAGGTCGGCCATGGCCTGAGCCTCCGTGCCACCCGCGCGCAGACCCGCTGCTACCCCGGTCCGGTTTTGTTCCGGCTGGTTCTGGCTGGTCTTCCACTTGCCTTCCAGCCGCGTGATGGTGATTTCGATGCCGACCACGGCCCGCAGCATGGTGTCGATGTAGTCGGCCGGCGCATCGGCCAGCCGCCAGGGCTCGGCGAAGGCGGCCTCGTTCTCCACCGTCAGGGCTTCCAGGCTGGCCCGCAGCCAAGCAGTGTCATCCATGATGCGCAAGGTGCCGTGAGCGTGGACCACGGCGTAGTTCCAGGTTGGCACCGCCTTGCCGCCTTCGGCCTTGGTGGGATACCAGGACGGCGTGATGTAGGCCTCGGGACCGTGAAAGATCGCCAGCACCTCGGCACCCGGCGCGGCCTCGCGCCAGACCGGATTGGCCCGCGCCACATGACCCCGCAGAGTGCCCAGCGGCGCCGGTTCCGGACTCAGATGGAGGGGAATATGGTTGGCGTCGAGGCTGCCGGCGGAATGGGTCACCAGGGTCGCCAGGGGCCGGGCCAGCATCAACTGGTGCAGAACCTCGACGCGGGGCTCGTCAAAATGCTTCGGTACATACATGGCGCGTCACCCTACAAGACTGCGGCCACCGATTTTAGCGTCAGCTTGCCATGGCGCTGCCGTGCTTCTCGCGCACCATGTCGTCGAGGGTGTGGATGACGCCGTCGCTGCCGGTTTCGACCTTCTCGAAGGAGGCGAACAGTTTTTCCTGTACGCCGTAATCGGTCTCCCAACCCTGGCCCATGAATTCGAGGGCGCGGTGCATGTTCTGGTGCACCTCCCGGTGCGGATCGGCGATGCGCTTGAAACTGCTGAGGCGACCGAACACCGCCTGGGTGGTTTCGCTGCCCAGCCACTTGCCGAGGCGGCAGCCGGTTTCGCTGACCTTGATCGCCGTGGCGTTGTCGGACTCGATGCCGCGGTTGATGGCCATGTAGCCGTTCTGCTTGTAGATGAAGTGGTCGATCTTCGCCAGGGAGGCGAAGCTGACGTCGTGCACCAGGCGGATCTGCTCCAGGGCCACCGAGGACGAGGCTGCCACGGCGCCGAAACGGGTATCGAAGTCGCCGATGGTATGGCGCGACTCGTCGGCAATGCCGCTCATTTCCTCGGAGTTGGTGAGCATGATCTCGGCGTCGACGCGCAGGGTGTCCATGATGCGGGAAATCGAGGATGACGCATCCTTCGAGCTTTCCGCCAGCTTGCGCACCTCGTCAGCCACCACGGCGAAGCCCCGCCCCTGCTCGCCGGCGCGGGCCGCCTCGATGGCGGCATTGAGGGCGAGCAGATTGGTCTGATCGGCAATGGTCGCAATCAGCGTCACGGAGCGGGCGATCTCCTCCCGGTGGCTGTTGAACTCGGCGATGGCGGCGGAGGTTTCCTCGATCTTCTGCACCAGCCGGTTCATCGCCCCCACCACCTCGGCGATGGTGGCGCTGCTCTCATTGGCGGCCGTGGCGTTGTTGTTGGATAGCTCCGCCAGCTTGTCGGTAGCGGCGACGATGCCGAGCATGTCCTGCTGGCTGGTGCGCATGTTCTTGAGCAGATTCCCGGCGTTGAGCTGACCCAGGCGCGAGAGCAGGTTGTTGCGCATCTCGTGGTGGTAATTCGCCATCAGGGTTTCCAGTGAACGGTTGCCCTGCTCCACCGCCTCGCGGAACACACCACGCAGGTTGCCGGTGTTCATCTGGCGATGGAAGTTGTTTTCGCTAGCGGCGGAAAGGGCCTCGCGCTGCTCGCGGAAGCAGGTTTCCATCTGGTCCAGCATCGCATTCACATTGCGGCAGACCACGCCGAGTTCGTCTTCGCGCCCGGTGTCGGGAATCCGCGCCCCGATCACCCCTTGGGCGATTTCCCCGGCCGCACGGGTGATGTGCTCCAGGGGCGTCAGCGCCACCCTCAGCTTGCGCAGGTAAAGCAGGCCGCTGGCGACGCCAAATCCCATCAGCAGCATCAGCCACACCCAGTCCATCGGCTGCCAGCCGTGGGTGCCGATGCCGATGATGCCGGCCGTCAGCAGCAGGGTATTGAGGAAAACGACTTCGATAACCGCGCTGGAAATAAAGGATGAGCGTGACATGGGGGTATCCGATGGGGAAGGTGCTGTGTCGGTAATGTGACATACGAATGTTGCGCTATTAAGGGAGAGCAACAATCAATCCACCCCGCAAATCGGGATGGCTCCGCTGGCCGCATTCGGCGGCGCGTCCGGCCCAAGCCGTGCCAGAAGCCGCATGAAACGGCGCTTGCAGCCCTGCCAAGCCTGCAAGCGCCTATCGACGCGGCCTCCAGCCGCGTCGCCCGTCCCCCCCTATTCCGGCTGGCAGATTTCGCCGCGCCGGACGCCGATGAAGGTGCGCACGGTGAGGGCGGCGAGTACCAGACTCAGCACCGTCAGCAGCAGCAGGCTGAGGGCCTCGAAGAAGGGGCCGCCGAGCTTTTCGCGCATGACGAAGGTGGCGATGGTGATGGCGGCGAGGGGGAAGGAATAGGCCCAGGCGGAGAGGAAGAAGGGGGTGCGGAAAAAGCGCAGGGCGTTGCTGGCCAGCAGCAGGGTGAGGAAGAGGCCGGCGTAATAGAGGATGCGGGCGAAGGCATCGACGCCGCCGGTGAGCTTGACGTAGGCGATGAAGGCGACGGCGGGCGGGGCGATGAGGATGAACAGGGTGGGCGTGAGCCGCGCCGGCAGGGGTTCGTGGAAGAACAGGCGGTAGAGCACGATGGTTTGCAACACGCCCCAGAAGACGATGCCGATGCTGAAGAAGAACCAGGAGATTTCCACCGGAGCCAGGCTGACGCCGGCTACCGGCACCACCACGTTGCCGACCACGGGGATGAACCAGGCCGGGTTGGCGTGCTTGATCTCGTAATGGGTGTGGTGAATCCAGCCGCTCATGACATAGACCGTGAAGCCCAGGTGGAGGGCGGCGCCGAGGCTCCAGACCCAGGTGGCGAAGGCCGGATTGGCTTCGACGAACAGCGCCGCCAGCAGCAGCAGGGAGATGGAAATGGTGGGAAAGAAGTTGAGCCGGATCGGATGGCCGAGTTCGTGGCGCACGGCGCCGGGGTGAAGCGTCATCTTGGTGAGGTAGATGGCGAGAACGACAATAAACAGCGCCAGCCCCCACCATTGCAGCACATCACCCACCACGGCCGGCAGGCCGGCGACGGCATGGGCCTTCTTCCAGGCGATGGCGAGGGCGCTGGTGCCCATGACGGTGGCGAAGAAGGAGACCGGAAAGTGCTCCAGGCGGCCGTGGGGCTGTGGGGCGGATGAACTCATGTGGACTCCTGGGGATTCGGGTGGGAATTAACGGGTGAAGGCGGCAAACGGCGACGCCGGGCGATTGACGCCGGCAGCCAGGGTAACAAAGGATTCGCGGCTGCGGCCGACGAAGCGCGGGTTCAGGGTACGCTCTTCGGCGATGGTGGAGACGGTGCGACCGCTGGTGTCGTGGCCGGGGAAGACGAGAATCTCGTCGGGCAGGGCGAACAGACGCCGCACCACGCTGTCGTAGAGCTGGCCGGCTTCGGAACCGGGCAGGTCGAGGCGGCCGCAATTGCCGATCAGCAAGGTGTCGCCGGTGAACACCCGGTCGCGCCACAGACAGGTGACGCCGCAGGGGGTGTGGCCGGGAGTGGCGATGATCTGTAGCGGCTGGCTGCCGAGATAAATGATTTCGCCGTCGCCGAGTTCCTTGGTGGCCCAGGCGCAACGCCCGCCTTGACTGCCCGTGGCGCCGCAGCCGACCCGCACCGGGCAGCCGGTAAGTTCGGCCAGACGCCGGGCGCCGGGAGCGCGGCCGCCGCAGCCGTGGGTGGCAATGATCTGGCTCAGGGAGAGACGCATGTCGCAGAGCAGGGCCAGGATGAGTTCGGATTGCTCGGCCACGGGGTCGATGACCACCGCTTCGCGGGAGGAACTGTCGCCGAGCAGATAACTGAATGCGCCGCTGGGGGCGTGGTGGAGTTGGCGGAAGATCATGGTACCGTTGCAGTGCAAAATTCGCGCCGCCCGTTTTGCTGGTCATAATTATCAATGAGTTAGCGCCATCCAATGGCTTGCAACCCGGATTCACTTGCCATAGACCTGCCGCTGATGTCACACTGAGTGACACCTCTGACATTGCCCGCGCCATGACTGCCCATCCCCTGCCGGAACTGGTTTCCTTCCTCGACACCCTGCCGGAACCGCACATTCTTTGCGACACCCAGTACCGCATCGTCGCCGCCAACAGCGCCTACCGGCGCACCTTCGGCGAGGGCCATGGCTTCATCGGCCGCACCTGTTTCGACGTTTCCCACCACTTCACGGTGCCCTGCGACCAGGCCGGGGAAACCTGCCCGCTCAAGGCCAGCCTGAGTTCGAACCAGCGCGAGCGCGTCACCCACCTGCACCACACGCCCCAGGGCGAGGTGTATGTAAACATCGAACTCTCGCCGGTGCGCAACAGCGGCGACGAAATCGCCTACTTCATCGAGAAGATGGAGCCGCTGCGGGTAGCGCGCGGTCTTTCCAACGCCCAGGGCCTGGTGGGCCGGGCGCCGGCGTTCCAGCGCATGCTCGACATGGTGGCGCGGGTGGCGCCCTCCGACGCCACGGTGATGCTGCAAGGCGAATCAGGCACCGGCAAGGAACTCGTCGCCCGCGCCATCCACGACGCCAGCCGCCGCGCCGACGCGCCCTTCGTCGCCGTGGACTGTTCCGGCCTGCCGGAAACCCTGTTCGAGAGCGAGCTGTTCGGCCACGAGAAAGGCGCCTTCACCGGCGCCAGCAACCGCCGCACCGGCCTGGTCGAAGCCGCCAGCGGCGGCACCCTGTTTCTCGACGAGGTGGGCGACATTCCCCTCACCATGCAGGTCAAGCTGCTGCGCCTGCTGGAAACCGGCACCTACCGCCGCGTCGGCAGTTCCGAATGGGCCAAGGCCGACATCCGCCTGCTCTCCGCCACCCACCGCAACCTGCGCACCATGGTCGATGAGGGCCGCTTCCGCCAGGATCTGTTCTACCGCCTCAACACCTTCCCGATCCGCCTGCCGGCCCTGCGCGAGCGGACCGAAGACATTCCGCTGCTGGTGGATTCCCTGCTCGCCCGCGTCGCGCCGGGGCGCAAGCTGCACCTGACGATGGACGCCATGCAACGGCTGCAACGCTACGCCTTCCCCGGCAACATCCGCGAACTGCGCAACGTGCTGGAACGGGCCAGCCTGCTCTGCGACGGCGACCTGATCCAGGCCGCCCACCTGGCGGAGGAAGTCAGCCAGATGCCGGTTTCCCTGCCCGGCGAGGCAGGCCACGACCCGGCCGCCAACACCCTGGAACGCCTGCAACTGGACGCCCTGCGCCAGCGCCTCGCCCACTTCCACGGCAACCGCAAGGCCCTGGCGGACGAACTCGGCATCAGCGAACGCACCCTCTACCGCAAGCTGAAACAACTTGGCAGTGACTGACGAAATAGGCATTCTGGCCGCCATTTCTGACGCCTTTATTTCCTGATTCAAACATTAGCACCTCTGAATATTACATAGAATCATAGGATTACAGCACAAGACAAGACGCAGGCACGATTCTTGGATTCATCCGGCCTTTCGCCATATAGAGCGGATTGCACTCCTGGAGGAGATGATGAATACCCTGCTGAAATTGATCGCCAGCTTCGTGCTCGGCACCCTGGTCGTGATTGCCGGCATCTGGAACTTCGGCGGCAGCCTCGCCTTCTCCGAGGTGGAAAGCCCCTTCGGCGTCGAAGAAACCGTGGCGCGCATCCAGCAGAACATCCAGAACGCCGGCAACGGCTGGAGCCTCTCGGGCCTGCGCAACGCCGCCAAGCCGATCGAGAACGAGGGCGGCAATGCCCTGCCGGTGCTGATGATCGAAGCCTGCACCACCAAATACTCCGGGCCGATCCTGAAGAACGACGCCACCCGCTTCCTCTCCATCCTGATGCCCTGCAAGATATCGGTGTACAAGAAGACTGACGGCAAGGTGTACATCGGCCTCATGAACGCGCGCCTGATCGGCCGCCTGTTCGGCAGCGAAGTGGGCGCCCTGATGGAACATGTGGCCGCCGACCAGGCCAAGTTCATCACCTTCGATCCCTCCAAGCCGGCCCCGGCGATGATTACCGCACCAGCCGGTGGCAGCGGCACAGGCGGCGCCGCTGGCGGCGCGGCCGGCGGTTGCTGAGGAGCGCACCATGAACCTGCGCACCCTCCGCCTCGCCCTGGCGTTTGGCGCCGCTTTGGTGGCCTCTGCCACCTCGGCCGGGGCCTTCGCCAACCCGGCACCGAAAGCCTCCGCTCCGGCGCCGGCCCTGGCCACGCCGGCCCCCGCCGCCGCCACCCCGGCGCCCCTCGATGCCGCCGCCGAAGCCGCCAAACTGGCGCGCTCCACCGCCGACCACAGCAAGTTCAAGGAACTGCAAAAGAGCTTCAAGAGCGGCCCGGAAGTCACCGAAGCCTGTCTTTCCTGTCACACCGAAGCCGCCAAGCAGGTGCAGCACACCAAGCACTGGACCTGGAAGACCAAGGACAGCATCAGCGGCAAGACCGTCGGCAAGCGCGCCGTCATCAACAACTTCTGCACCAGCACCATCTCCAACGAGAAGGACTGCATGGCCTGCCACGCCGGCTACGGCTGGAAGGACGACAGCTACGACTTCAGCAAGCAGGAGAACGTGGACTGCCTGATCTGCCACGACAGCACCGGCACCTACCGCAAGCTGCCGGGTTACGCCGGCCATCCGGTGTATGAGCGCACCGAGTTCCCCAAGGATTCCGGCAAGTTCGTCGAGGCCGTCGACCTCACCAAGGTGGCTCAGAGTATTGCCATGCCGAGCCGCGCCAACTGCGGCTCCTGCCACTTCTACGGCGCCGGCGGCGATGGCACCAAGCACGGCGACCTCGACAGCGCCTTGAAGAATCCGGGCAAGTACCTGGACGTGCACATGGACGCCAAGGGCCTCAACTTCACCTGTGTCACCTGCCACGCCACCCAGGGCCATGAAGTCTCCGGCAGCCGCTACCAGATGGCGGCGGCAGAAAAAGGCCCGGCCCATATTCGCGGCAAGGTGGACAAGGCGCCGGCCGCCTGTCAGTCCTGCCACAGCGACCGCCCCCACAACGCCCGTCACGCCCTGCTCAACGACCACACCGCCAAGCTCGCCTGCCAGACCTGCCATATTCCGCACTACGCCCGCGACGGCGTCGGCACCGAAATGGCCTGGGACTGGTCCACCGCCACCACCATGGGGCCGGACGGCAAGCCCGTGGTCCGCAAGGACAGCGCCGGCCGCCGCGCCTTCGACTCGAAGAAGGGCAATTTCGCCTGGGATTCCTACGTCAAACCCGAGTACCGCTGGTTCAACGGCCACTTCGACTACAAGGTGGTGGGCGACAAGATCGACCCCAGCCGCACCGTCGCCATCAACGAACCCGGAGGCAAGGCCGGCGACCCGAACTCGCGCATCTGGCCGATGAAGGTGCATCGCGGCAAGCAGGCCTACGACACGGTGAACAACACCCTGCTGGTGGTGCACACCGCCGGCGAGGACGACACCGCCCTGTGGCACAACTTCGACTGGCAGAAGGCCATCGTCGCCGGCACCCAGGCCGCCAAGCTGCCCTACAGCGGCCAGTACGGCTTTGTCAGCACCGAAATGAACTGGCCCATCACTCACATGGTGGCCCCCGAGCGCGACGCCGTGCGCTGTCAGGAATGCCACAGCTCAGGCGGCCGCCTCGACGGCATCGAGGGCATCTACCTGCCGGGCCGCGACCGCAACCAACTCCTCGACTTCATCGGCTGGGGCATCGTCCTCCTCGCCGCCGGCGGCAGCCTGATCCACGGCCTGATCCGCATCGTCACCGCATCGCGTAAAGGAAAGCACTCATGAGCGCCGAACGCATCTACATCTACAAGCGCTTCGAGCGCTTCTGGCACTGGTCCCAAGCCTTCCTCATCATCGGCATGATGATTACCGGCTTCGAGGTCCATGGCACCTACAGCCTGCTCGGCTTCGGCAAGGCTGTCGACCTTCACACCCTGATCGCCTGGACTCTGCTCACCCTGTGGGCGTTCACCATCGTCTGGCAGTTCACCACCGGCGAATGGCGTCAATATCTGCCGGGGCTGCGCAACGTGGATGCGATGATCCGCTACTATGCCTGGGGCATCTTCAAGGACGCTCCCCACCCCTTCCACAAGACCGCCCTGCAAAAGCACAACCCGCTGCAACGCCTGGCCTACCTGGGCTTTCTGGCGGTGATGTCGCCCATCATCTGGGGTAGCGGCCTGCTCTACCTGTTCTACGGCCAGTGGGGCAGCCTCGGTCTCAACGCCTATCTGTCCCTGGAGTGGGTGGCCTTCTTCCACACCATCGGCGCCTTCATGATTACCGCCTTCTTCTTCGTTCATGTGTATATGACCACCACCGGCCACACTCCCTTCGCCCACATCAAGGCGATGATTACCGGCTGGGAAGAAGCGTAAGCGCGAGACCATGAAACTCCCGGCGCTGCTGCTCGGTCTGCTGCTGGCTGCCGGCGCCGGCGCGGCGGAACCAGGGTCGCCGCCGCAGCTTGACGCCCGTGGCCGCGCCGCGTATCAGGATTATCTGCGCGCCGACGGCCACCGCGCCTTCGTCATCGCCCCCGGCGGCACTTGGGCCTGGCGCAGCGACGAGGACTCGGCCGAACGCGCCCTCGATGCCGCCCTCGACGACTGCCGCCAGGCCACACCGCAGCGTTGCGTACCGTACTCGGTGGATGGCAAGCCGGTGTTCGACGCCACCCGCTGGCCCACCCTCTGGGGCCCTTACGTGGAGCGCAAGGCTGCCGAAAGCGCCGCCACCGGCATCCGCCCCGGCCAGCGCTTCCCCGATCTCGCCATCGTCAGCCCGGCGGGCAAGCCGATGCGGCTTTCCGATCTGCGCGGTTCCGTGGCGGTGCTGCACTTCTGGGGCAGCTGGTGCCCCCCCTGCCGGCGCGAGCTGCCGGAATTACAGCAACTGACCAAGCAGCTCGGCAGCAAGAACGGTATCCGCCTGGTGCTGCTCCAGGCGCGGGAAACCATCGCCGACTCACGGCGCTGGGCTGCCAGCCAGAAGCTTGATCTGCCCCTCCACGACTCCGTTCCTCAGGGCGAAGACTTCACCCTCGCCAACGGCCAGCGCGTCCATGACCGGACCATCGCCCGCGCCTTCCCCACCACCTACGTACTCGACCGCCACGGCATCGTCGTCTTCGCCCACACCGGTCCCCTCAACGGCTGGGCCGACACCCTGCCCTTCCTGCGTGACGCGGCGGCGAAGTCGGGCCGATAGCGGACTGACACGAAGGCAGAAAGCCTACCCGTTGTTGATGTCGCCGCCACGTCGCCTGTAACCGGACTATCATTGGTCAGGTGACACGGCGCGAAGAGCGCAGGAGTTGGGCAAATCCACAAGGAAGTTGCCCACCCGGCCGCAACGCCACAACAGGAAGGCAAACAGCAAATGGTCAGTGATGACACGGTGCGTTCGCCGCATTCGACAAGCTCCTCCACCTCTTTCGTGCGCTGGATGGTGGTGGGTGTCGCGCTGCTGAACGTGATTGTTTTCGGTCTGGTGGCGTTCTCCCTAACCCGGAGTTTCGGCGAATACGAAGAGCGCACGGAAGTCACGGCCCTGAACCTGTCCCAGATGCTGGCCCACGACATCGGGCGGGAGCTAGAAAAAATTGACGTCATGCTGCTTACCGCCGCTGACGAAATCAGGCACCAGGAAAGCCAGCACAGCGGCATCGACGCTGCGGCGCTGAATGCCTTTCTGTTGCGACTTCAGGGACGAGTACCCGAAGTCATCAGCATGCGTGTCACTGATTCGGAAGGCATTGTCGTATACGGTCGCAACGTTGATCCCCACCACCGGATGAACAATTCGGATCGCGAATACTTCACACGCCAGCGCGACAACCCCGAGGCCGGTCTGGTGATTGGCAAGCCGATATTTGCGCGCATCGACAAGCAATGGGTCATCACGGTCTCGCGGGCCCTGCGACGAGCGGACGGTTCATTTGGCGGCGTGGTTTACGTCAATATCGCGCAGGATCATCTGGCGCAGGCCTTTTCCGCCATTGACGTCGGCCAGCGTGGTTCCGTTTCCCTGCGTGACACGGGCCTGAGGATTTTTTCGCATTACCCGGTACCGAAGGAAATTGAAAGAGTTCTCGGCCAGAGGTTGGATGTACCGGAATTGGAGGCGCTGATTCGGTCGGGGCGAGACGCCGGAACGTATATTTCCGATCACACCGTGGATGGCGTCGAGCGAAAGTTCGCCGTTCACCGGATATCCAAATTCCCCCTCTACGCCGTGGTTGGCCGCGCCACGGAGGATTACATGGCCCGATGGCGGGGCCTGGCCGCCAAGACCTTGCTGCTGGCGGCGCTGTTCTGCCTGACGACGCTGATATCGTCGTGGCTGATCTTCCGCAACTGGAAACGGCAGCGGCTTGCCACCCTGGAGTTAGCGCGGGAGGAAGAAAAGTTCCACACCGTGGCCGACTTCACCTACGACTGGGAATATTGGGAAGGGCCGAAGCATGAGATGCTTTTCATGTCGCCCTCCTGCGAGCGGGTGACGGGCTATTCGCGCAACGAGTTCCTTGCCGACCCGGGCCTGCTGTATCACATCATCCATCCCGATGACCGCCATCTGATGGCGGCCCACCAGCAGAATGCCGCCCACGCCCATGAAACAGCCCTGGATTTCCGCATCGTCCGCCGCGATGGCCAGATTCGCTGGATCGCCCACGGCTGCCAGGCCGTGTTCGGCCGTGACGGCAAATTCATGGGGCGACGAACCAGCAATCGCGACATCAGCGAACGCAAAGAAGCCGAAGAATCCCTGCGCGCCACCGCCGATCGCCTCAACGAGGCGCAGCGCCTGGTCCACCTCGGCAGCTGGACCCTCGACCTGACCAGCGGCAAGCTGGAATGGAGCGACGAGATCTACCGTTTGTTCGAGATCGACCCGACGCAGTTTGGGGCGACCTATGAAGCCTTCCTGAACGCCATCCATCCCGACGACCGGGACGCGGTGAACCGGGCCTACACCGGGTCGCTGGCAAGCCGCACACCCTACGAGATCACCCATCGTCTGCTGATGGCCGACGGACGGATCAAATGGGTACACGAGCGTTGCACGTCGGAGTTCGACGCGACCGGCAAGCCGCTGCGCTCCTCGGGTACCGTACAGGACATCTCGGAACAAAAGCAGGCCGAGATGCAACTCGACCGCTACCGCCTGCATCTGGAAGAACTGGTGGAGGAACGCACACGCCAGCTTGCCGAGGCCAAGGAAGCCGCCGAAGCGGCAAATCGCGCCAAGAGCATCTTCCTTTCCAACATGAGCCACGAGTTGCGCACACCGCTCAACGCCGTTCTCGGCTTCACCCAGATCATGGAACGGGACGCCAGCATCGGCGACACCCACCGACGCGAGCTGGCGACCATCGGCCGCTCCGGACGCCACCTGCTCTCCCTCATCAACGATGTGCTCGAAATCTCCCGCATCGAGGCCGGCCGCACCACGGTGCAGAACGACGCCTTTGATCTGGACGGCACCCTCACCGCCGTCGAGGAGATGATCCGCGTTCGCGCCGAGAGCAAGGGCCTGGCCCTGCGCGTCGAGCGCCAGGGCGACCTGCCGCCCTATGTGCTGGGCGACGCCCACCACCTGCGCCAGGTGCTGATTAACCTGCTCGGCAACGCCGTGAAGTTCACCGATCACGGCCAGGTCAGTCTGCGTGTCGCCGCCGACGGCGAACGCACTCTGTTCGAGGTGGCCGACACCGGCCCCGGCATCGCGCCGGCGGATCGCGAGCGCATCTTCCAGGCCTTCTTTCAGACCGAAACCGGCATCGCCAAGGGCGAGGGCACCGGCCTCGGCCTCACCATCAGCCGCGAGTTCGTTCGTCTCATGGGCGGCGAACTCAGTGTCGACAGCGAGCTGGGCCAGGGCAGCCGGTTCCGCTTCACCATCCCGCTGCCGCCAACCGCCGCCCCGGCCGGCGTCGCCCAACAGGGAACCATCCTCGGCCTGGCGCCGGGGCAGTCCGCGCCGCGCATTCTGGTGGCGGAAGACCGGCCAGACAACCAACAGGTCATTACCGAACTGCTCAACCAGACCGGTTTCCAGGTGCGCATCGCCGCCGATGGCCGCCAGGCCCTCGACCTGTTCCAGGCCTGGCATCCCCATCTGGTGCTGATGGACATGCGCATGCCGGTCATGGACGGCTACGAGGCCACCCGCGCCATTCGCGCCCTGCCCGAGGGCAAAACCATCCCCATCGTCGCCCTCACCGCTTCCGCCTTCGAGGAAGAGCGCAGCCAAATTCTGGCCATGGGCTGCAATGAAATGGTGCGCAAGCCGATCGAACAGGATCAGTTGTTCGGCATCATGGGCCGGCTACTGGAGTTGCGTTACGTCTACGGAGAAAAGGCGCCGGTGGCCACGCCATCCCTGCACGACCTGTGTACGCTGCCCACCGACCTGTGTGCCGAATTAGCCAAGGCCGCCGCGATTCTCGACAAGGACGCCGCCCTCGCCATCGTCGGTCGGCTACGTGCCGACCATCCCGACGAGGCCCGCGCCCTCGCTGACCTGATTAATGCCTACCGTTTCGACCGGGTGCAGGAGTTGTGCGACCACCGCTGAGACGCAGAAGCGTCAGCCGTGCATCAGATTGAGCTGGCGGGCGATGATGTCGTGATTGAGCCAGAGCACCGGCCCGGCCGGGCTGGAGGCTTCGTGGAACATCAGCGGCCCGGTGGCTTCCAGCACCAGAGAACTCAGGTGGTCGGTGATGAGGGCCTTGCGGTCCTTGTGCATCTGCACGATATCGTCGGAAGCGCCGATCATCAGGTCTGCCAGTTGCGGGCTGTTGGGCATCGGCCAGGCGGCGAAATTGCGGAAGCCGGTCATCACCTCGCTGGTGTTGAACTCCTCAATCTTCTGCAACAAGCCTTCGAGAGAAAAATCCTCTTGCAGCAAGTCGCGGCAGGCCTGCCACTGGGCTTCGGCCCAGGCGCCGGCGTTCTCTTTCTTCAAAGCCCGCAGCAGGGAGAGCAGGGGCAGTTCGACGCCGACAAAAATATCCGATGAGTTGGTGCGGATTTCCGGGCAGTTAAACACCGTCGCCTTGACGCCCTGCTCCCAGGCCGCCATCGCCACCCGCTCCAAACGCATCTTGGCGTAACCCTGGGTGTAGTTGGTGTAGGTCTGCCAAGTGTAGTCGCCGTTGATGAGGATTTCGGTGCCGTGGTAACCATAGGCGGTATAGCGCACTTGGCCGCCGCTGGCTTCAATCCGGGCGCGGATCGCGGCGCTGCCGTCGATCAGGTGCTGGAAGGTGTTCGCCGTCACCTCGTCGAAGTTTTGCAGAATCAGCTTGCCCAGATCGCTGTCGAGCAGCACCTGGGACGACATGAAGCGGTCGCCGCGCCCCTTGTAGATGCGGTTGGCGATGGCGAGGAACACCTTGGCCTTGGGAATGCCCCCGGCCATGGTGTGGGCGAAGAAGACGTTGCGGCCGTCGGCGATCATGCCGTCGAGGCGGGACATCACCTCCGCAACGCCATCCTTGAAACGCTTGACGCCGACTTCGCGGCAGGTTTCGATCTTCTGCCAGTTGAGCTTGTCGTCGGGCCAGCTCTTCAGGGTCAGGTGGCCAAGCATCTCGGTCGGCGTCGGCTCGCCCGGCGGCGCATCGAGGTCAAAGCCGGCCATCAGCGGCACATTGATGATGCGGCCGCCCAGATTGGCCTCGGCCACCGCCAGCTCCTCGTCGTTGAGCGGGCGCAGGGCATTGTTCTCGTCGCGACGACCGACAGTGATGCCGATGATCTCCATACCGGCCTGGCGCGCCTCATTCACCAGCCCGTTGGCGTAACCACGGCCAAACAGTTCGCCAAACAGAACAAACACATCCCCCGGACGGAAGATGCTGGTTTGCGGCAGTTGGCGCAGGGGAATCGGCGAATTCACATTCATATTGATGCTCTCTATGGATATTACGACGGCACTAAATAGCCTCCATTCTACTTCGTCATGTTTCTCCGTTACGCAACCCGGTGTAACAGTCTAGGCATAGAAGTTGATCCGATAGGAGGGGTATGCCTTGAAAGCGCCCAATCCGAATTTCGCGAAAAGGAGAAAGTCCATGCTCGCCCGACTCAAAGTAAGAACGCAATTACTCGTGTTGATCGGCACCAGCCTTTTTCTTTTCCTGGCCGCCGTCGTGATTGCCGTAATGGCTCCCGGCCGATCCCCAGCCCTCCCATTGAAGGGGGGGTAGTGAGCATTCATGCGATTGCCGTGCCGATCGGCCCGAGCTTACCCAGCAGGTTTCCCGGATCGAGAGTTGTCGAAGCAACAGCAGGTTGCGCGCACGGCAGTACTTGATGAGGTCGCCACCACCGAGCAGTCGATTCGGGCGGAATGCCAGAGCAAGCAACGGATAATCATCATCGTCGCAGCATCGCCATGCTGGTGATGCTAGGAATTTCCCAGCAATTCCCATGCATTCCATCACGATAGGCAAACGTGCCGGCAACCGAAGGAGACTCACACACTCACCTCGCGGCGTATCTTTTCGACATCCACCCGCTCGATGTAGTCGAGAATATTCTTCCACATGGCATGGTAGCCATAGCCGCCCTTAGTCAGTTCTTCGACGGCGCGCGGCTTGTCCCAACCCTCGACCACGATGCGGTACATGGCCGACATCAGACCGGTGCGGTCGGCGCCGTGCTGGCAATGGATCAGGACCAAGCCCTCGTCCTGACGCTTGAGTTCGCGCAGAGCGGCGACCACGTGTTCGTCGCGGATGTCCCAGGTGTTGATGGGGATGCGCACGGAGCGGATATGGGTGCCCTTCAGCAGTTCGCGGTCATCGTGGTAGTTACGGAAACTGACCACGGTCCGCACTCCCATCGCGTCCAGTTTGCGCATGCCGAGCGAGGTGGGCTGGGCGCTGCGATAGATGCGCGGCGTGATCTGGTGCAGATTGGGAACCCCCTGCACAGCCATCGGCTTGGCCCATTCTTGCGGGCGTTCGGCCGCTACCGCCGGGTTCCAGCAGCAGGCGAAAATCAGGGCAAGACTGAGGGCGCGAAGCCATTGATTCATGCGGATCATGAATGACGATTCCTTATCGGGAAGCTTGCAAACGTTTTTGGGCGCGGCCAGAAAATGCAATCAGCGCCGTACCGACACCGGTAAAGGTGACGTAATCCGTGGGCACCCCCAGCCACCAGTGCTTGTGCCACGGGATAGATGCCGGCGCGAATTTGTCCAGGCCGTAGGCCGGATTCAGGATGAACCAGAGAAAGTCTTCGGCGATCCAGAACAGCATCAGGCCGCCGATCACGCGCAACTCCAGGCGCCAATCCCAGCGCGGCGCGAAGAACATCGGCAGGTGAAACACCAGGGCCATGAAGGAGAACACCCAGGCGTGATAGCCGGTCATGGGACGACCGCCCCAAAAGATGTCGAGCAGCCAATGCTGTTCGACACGCCAGGTGGGCAGATTGGCGGCCCAGCCGGCGCCGCCCTCGATCTGGATTTCCACATTGGCGAACATGAAGGCCACCAGCAGCACCCAGAGCAGGAAGGCGACGATGCGGTAGCGCTGCAACAGGGTTTCTTCGCTCATGACGTTTCCTGCAACATCGCATCCAGCACCGCGCGCCCGGCCAGGGGCTTGCCCAGGGCCGCCATACGCCGGGCCATGGCGGCAATCGCGCCAGGGTCGGCGAGCAGCGCGCGCACGCGCCATTCGAGACCGATGGCGTCATAGGCCTTGAGGGCGACGCCCTGCTCCATCAAGTAGTCGGCGTTGTGTTCTTCCTGCCCCGGAATCGGCGACACCACAATCATGGGCAGGCCCATGGCCATGCACTCGGAGGTGGTGAGGCCGCCGGGCTTGCTGATGGCAAGGTCGGAGCAGGCCATGATGCGCTCGATGGTGGTGGTGAAGCCCTGGGGATAGAGCTTGCCGGGGAAGGCCTCGGCCAACTCGCGCAACTGCTGCAACAACTTGGCGTTCTTGCCCGCCAGAGCCACCACCTGAAAGTCGCCTTCGATCTGCATCAGGCGCTCGACGGCCCCATACATGCCGGAAAGGCCAACACCGCCGGACATCAGCAACAGGGTGGTGCGCTTCGGATCGATGCCAAGCTCGGCAGCGCAGGTGGCGCGATCCAGGGGCGCGGCGAAGGCCGGGCTGATGGGAATGCCGGTGACGTGGATGCGTTGCTGCTCGATGCCGCGGCAGGCGAGGCGATAGGCCACCTCGTCATTGGCGGCGAAGTAACCCGCCATGTGTTCTTGCACCCACATCTGGTGCAAGTCGAAGTCCGTGACCTGGACCCACACCGGCACCTGACAGCGCCCGCGGACGATTTCATGGGCAAGCAATTCCGCCGGCAGGAAATGGGTACACAGGATGTGATCCGGCGCCTCCTGGGCGATCAGGTCGCGCAGCTTGCGCGTATTGAGCCGTTCGATGCCGCGCCGCAGGCGCGACACGGGCGCGTCGCGGGCCACGCTGTCGGACTTCTGGTAGATGTAGCCCCACAGGGCGGGATGGCCTTCCACCAGCTTGATGTAAGAGTCGGCGTAGATGCGGCGGAACGTATCCGACACCAGGGTCATGAGGTCGACATGCACCGCGCTCACCGGCGGGGTGATGCTCGCCGCGTGGGCACGCACGGCCTCGGCGGCGCGCATGTGGCCGGCACCGGCGGAGACGCTGAGGATCAGCAGTTTGCTTGCTTGTTTCATGAATTGTCTTTCAGGAAAATGTCATTTCGCCGCAAGGGGAGAATCCTGCACCAGGATGTGCCACTTGGGGCGCTTCCAGCTGGTGCGGAAGCGCGCCAGATCGGCGTCGTCGGCGCGCTTGGCGCGAGCCTGTCCATCGAGGAAGGCGATCAGGTCGAACTGCTGACCGGCCTCGCCCCAGGTGGCGTCGAAATGTTGCGCGATGTCGTTGGCGGTGAGTACCGGACGGCCGGCTACGGTCTTGATCGGCAGGTCGAGACCATGCTTGTCCGCCGTCGGACTGTAGGCCTTGTACACCAGCTCGGTACACACCAGGGTGGCGTCGGTGCGGAAGTCGAAATCAAAGTCGTAGGGCCGGCCATGGTATTCGAAGGCCTTGAGGATGGCCTTCGCCACTTCCAGGCGCGACAGGCGCGGCCGCAGCACAGCGACGGAATCTGCCGCCGCCGAATGCTCCAGGGTGGTGAGCGACACGCCTTCGCTCATGGCCTCGATCACCCGGGGCCGAAAGCCGTGGGCGTCGAGCTGCAGGCTCACCGCGTAGGCCGCTGGCTGGCGGGTCTTCAGCAGGGTGTCCAGGCTGCCATCGGTGATGCCCTGTTCCACTAGCCAAGCTTGCACCGCCGGATCGTTGAAATATGCCTTGCGTTCTTCCGGGCTGCCGACATACAGCGCCGCGTGGGGCCAGAAGCCAGGCAGGCCGATGTTGGAAAGGAACCATTCGCGCCGCACCAACATCACATCGCCCGGCAGGAGCTTGGGCGCCAGGGTCGCGATCTGATCGTCCGTCACCAGATGCTGCGCGCCATAGAGCACCCGCGTGTCACCCATCCATTCGGACACGCCCTTTTGCACCGGGAACACCAGCCGCGCACCGCCGTCCTGAACGATCTGCCCGGCGTTGCGCAGGGTATTCAACACGCCGTGGCCCTTGCCGGCGGCCCAGATGCGGCTTTCATCCAGTTGCAAGGCATTGGCGAGAGGGAACTTGTCGTCCGCGCCATAACTACGGTGCGTAGCCGAAAGGGCGGCGAACTCCGTGGCCATGGCCACGTTGAGGAAGCGGAACTTGAAGTCGGCGTAACTGCGCACGGGCAGCCCCAGTTCATCCACCGGCTCGTTGAGCACCACGCGCAAGGCCGGATCGGCATCGACCATAGCGATGAAATCCAGGGCGTAACGGTAACGGGCCAGGAAGGCCGCGTAACGCAGGCGGAAGGCAGCATGCTTGTCGTCGGCGCCGGCCGGCTTGGCCGAAAGGCGCTGCCAGATGGAATCCAGCATCAATTGATGATCCAGGAAGCGGCCCCAGACATCCCGCGCTTCCTGGCGCTGAACGGGGGTGAGGACGCGCTGCCGCGAAGGCGCGCGGGGCGGAAAGGTCTCCGGCCGGGAAGCCACGTAGGCGATGATCCCATCCAGACCATGACGCGATTTCTCGATCAGCGCCACGTCGTTGCTCAATGCCGCGCCATCCGTTGGCTGCGCCGAGACATCCAATACCGCGCAGCAAAGGCCCACCAGGAGAACAAGCTGATTCACCAAACGTCGCATACCTTCCCCACCTTCCAGTCGCGCAGACTCGAAAACCCACCACGAAGCAAAAGCGCTCCACCAGGGCCTCCATCATCGCCGCGACGAACCGCAAGAACGATGACATGGCGCGCATTTTGGCATATCACCCAGAACATTACGTCGTGGCACGTCACACCAATCTCTCGATTGGGAGCCGATTCCTAAGCCGGACGAGCCGGGGCAGGTGCATGTGCTGTCGGCAATGAAAGTGATTTGACGCCGGCGATGGGCCAATGCCATTGCAGCAGCGTCGCGTACCGCTAGAATGGCGGCACCCCAGCATGCCGTAGACCATGTCCACTGCCACCAGCCCCTCTGCCACTCCCGAGCTTCACACCCTGCTCTGGCAGCGCCGACCGGCCTGGGCCGAGGCGCAGATCGTCGCCGTGATTCTCGGCGGCCTCGCCCTCGACCGGCTGCTGGGCTGGAACGGGCAGTTGCTTGCCGATGCCTGGGCCTTGGGGGTGTTTGGCTGGCTCTATTTTCATGGTGGCGCTCTGGAGCGGCGGGTGATGCTGGCCTGTCTGGTGATTTCGGGTCTCGGCGAGGGGTTTCTGTCCCTGGTCTGGGGCCTCTACGACTATCGCTTCCATAACATTCCGGTCTTCGTGCCGCCGGGCCATGCGCTGCTGATGACCCTCGGGTTGCTGGTCCTGCGCCGGGTTCCCTCGTGGTTCGTCATCGCCGTGCCCCTGGCCGCCGCGCCTTGGGCCGCTGTCGGCTTCTGGCAGGGCTGGGACGGTTTTGGCAGCCTGCTGTTCCTGTTGCTGGCAGTGTGCATGGCGGCCAGCCGCGCCCGCTCTCTTTACGCCGTGATGTTCGCGCTGGCGCTGCTGATGGAGCTTTACGGCACCTGGCTCGGCAACTGGACCTGGAAACCCCTGGCGCCCTGGCTGGAACTGAGCACCACCAACCCGCCGCTCCATGCCGGGGCGTTCTATTGCGCCCTCGATCTGCTGGTGCTGGGCTGGTTGCGCGTCGCCCACCGCAAGCTTCTGCCGCTGCCGACCCTGACGGTCCAAGCCGAATAGACTTGCCCGGCCTTCGCCGATACAGTAGCCGCATATTTTCCTTGCCGCGACTCACCACCATGCGCCTGCCCACCACCCTTGGACTACTACTCAGCCTCACCTCCCCCACCGTCTTCGCTGGCGAGGCGGAAGCCATTCCCGACTACGCCGAAGAAAGCCTGACGGGTGACTGGGGCGGCGCCCGTTCCGACCTCTTCCGTCGCGGTATCGCCTTCGATGGCCTGTACCGCATCGACGCCCTGCGCAACATGAGCGGCGGCCTGCAACGGGGCGGACGGCCGATGACCCATCTCGAACTCAAGATGACCGCCGACCTGGACAAGCTCTGGGGCTGGTCCGACACCACGGCCTTCGTCAGTCTGCTCGGCGACTACGGGTCGAAGCTGAATGCCACCATGACCGGCAGCTTGCTGGGCGTCAGCAACATCGAGGTGCCGGTTTCCACCCATCGCCTGTTCCACGCCTGGGTACAAAAGGATTTCGCCGACAAGCAATGGTCGCTGCTGGCCGGCCTCTACCCGATCGACTCCGAATTCATGGTGATGGATGCCGCCGGCGTCTTTGTGCAGCCGCCCTACGGCGCCCTGGCCGATCTGTCCATGACCCGGGGGCCGTCGATTTTCAACAACTCGGCCGTCGGCCTGCGTCTGAAATGGACGTCGGCAGACCGTTCCATGTATGCCCAGAGCGCAGTGCTCGACGGCATCCCCGGCAACCCGGCCCACCCCAAGGGCACCCATATCGCCTTCCAGCGCGGCGACGGCATCATGTCCATCGCCGAAGCTGGTGTCCGACCCTGGGCGACAGGCGACGATTCCTTCAGCAAATACGCCGTCGGTTTCTGGGGCTACAGCGCCAAAGTGGATGATCTGGTGGATACCGACGCCGCCGGCACCCCCGTGCGGCGCAAGAGTCGGGGCTGGTATGCCCTCGCCGAGCAGACGCTGGCCTCGGGCACCGCCGTCGGCGACATCTCCGCCTTCTACCGTTACAGCGCCACCGACGGCGACTCGGCGCCGATCCGCACAACCCAGAACATGGGTATTCACCTCAAGGGGCCGCTGCCGGGCCTTGGCGACGACGTGCTCGGCCTTGCCTTTACCCGCGCCGGCCTCGGCGGCAAGTTCATCCAGGCCCAGGCTAACGCTGGCATTGCTGCCGCCGCGACGGAAAGCGCCTGGGAACTCACCTACCGCCATCAGGTAAACCGCTGGCTGGCGGTGCAGCCGGTGGTGCAGCAGTTCCGCCATCCAGGCGGCGACCTGGCGCGGCCGAAAGCCACCGTCGTCGGGGTTCGGCTCGATATCGCCCTGTAGAGCCCTGGCGGGCTGCCGCCTGCCAAAGACGGCTGACAGATGTGGCAGTCACAAAACGCGTCCGGCGCTGGTGCCACCGCCTCATCCCGCGTAAACCCTGGCTCCGCCCCCCTGGCACGATACTTGAGTTAAGCACTATGGAAGCAGCGTCAGTGCCACTCACACCGCTCAATGAATCTCCCCAACCCCAGCCGAGCGGACGTGTTCATAAAACCCGGCGCGGCGCTGCTTCCACCCCGCCCCCGGAGCCACCCATGACTGCCACCTCGTTCACCCTCGATGCCCCCGACAGTTGCGGCCGCCGCCGCCTGATTCTGATGACCTCCGCCGCCGGCGCGGCGGTCGGCGCGGCAGTGGCCGTGCCCTTCCTCACCAGCTTCGCCCCCTCGGAACGGGCCCTGGCCGCCGGCGCGCCGGTGGAAGTGGATGTCAGCAAGCTGGCGCCGGGCGAGATGATGACCGTGGAGTGGCGCGGCAAGCCGGTATGGGTCCTGCACCGCACCCCGGAGATGCTCGCCGCCCTGAAAAAGGCCGAGCCCAATCTGGCCGACCCGGAATCGGAGAAGAACCAGCAGCCGGACTACGCCCGCAACGAACACCGCTCCATCAAACCGGAGATGCTGGTCGCTGTCGGCATCTGCACCCACCTCGGCTGCTCGCCGACGGACAAGTTCAAGACCGGCACCGACCAGGGCATGGCTGCCGACTGGCCCGGCGGCTTCCTCTGCCCCTGCCATGGCTCCCAGTTCGACCTCGCCGGCCGCGTTTACAAGGGCATGCCCGCCCCCACCAACCTGGAAATTCCGCCCCACCAGTATCTGTCGGAAGGCCGTCTACTGGTCGGCGAAGACAAGAGCGCCAAGGACGAAAAAGCCTGAAGCCTGAGGCCTGACGGGACCGGCGCCACGGGCCCGGTCAGTCGTCGAACTTAATCCACACCTTCTCGGTCTCGCCGGCCTTCACTTCCACCGTGTAGTAGGCATAGAAGGGTTTGCGATCGCCGCGAATCTCGAACTTGTGCTTGCCCGGCGGCACCTTCATTTGCTTGAGGGGCGGCGAGGAGCCGAGCTTGCGGTCATTCAGGTAGATATCGCCGTAGGGAATGATGTCGAAGCTGACAGTGCCGGTAAGGGCGGCAGCTTCGGCGGCGGGTTTGTCCGTTGCCTTGGCAGCGCCAGGGGCGGCGGCGGTCTTGGTCGACGGTGGGGCCTTGGCGGCGGTAACGCCTGGCGCCTTGCTGGTTTTGGTAGTGGTGCTGGCCGCCGGCGTCGCCTCGGCTGAGGGCGGGGTCGTTGCGGCGGCAGGGGCGCTGGAAGGCTTGGCATCGCCAGCACTCGGCTCGGATGCGGCCGGCGCCGGTTTCTGCATCAGGCCCACCCCCGCCAGGGCCAGCACCACAACGGCACCGAGGGCTGCGTAGAGGCTGGTCTTGCTGCCCTTCTTTACCGCCACTGGCGGCGCTGCATTGGCCACCACCGGGGCCGGCGGCGGCACGGATGCCGGAGCCGCCACCGACTGACTCGGCAGGTCCGGCACCGGCAAGGCGCCAGTCAGCGCCGCCTTGAAATCGGCAACGCTGCGCGGCCGCTGCTCTTCGTCGGGCCGCAAGGCCCAGTCGATGGCGGCAAGAAAATGGGGGCTGAAGCGGCCTGCCGCCGCCACGGCAGCCGGCGTCATCACGTCCTGCTTCATGCGCGAGGGGGCCTCGATCGGCTTCTGGCCGGTAGTCAGCCAATACAGCACACCGCCCATGGCGTAGAGATCGGACCAAGGCCCCTGGGCGCCACGGGAGTGGTATTGCTCGAAGGGCGCATAACCCGGCGTAACGATACTGGTGAGGCTGCGGCTGGCGCTGCCGCTGGTCTGGCGCGCAGCGCCAAAATCCAGCAGCACGAGGCTGCCGTCGGTTTCGCGCACGTAGATATTGGCGGGCTTGATGTCCCGGTGCATGACACCGGCCTGATGTACCACGTCGAGGCCTTCGAGCAGGGGCACGAACATCTTCAGCAACTTCTCTTCGCTCACCGGACTGTGATTCAGCAGCCAGTCGCGCAGGGCCTGGCCGCGCTCGTAGTCCATCACCATGTAGGCGGTGCGATTGGCCTCGAAGAAGCGCGTGATGCGGACAATGTTGGCGTGGCGGAATCCGGCCAGCACCCGCGATTCGGCAAGAAAGCGTTCAAGGCCAGTCTGGTAATCGTTGTTCCATTCCTCGGAGCGCGGGCAAACGGTCTGGCCCTCGCTGCGGATCGCCAGGTCGTGGGGCAGGTATTCCTTGATCGCCACCTGGGTTTGCAGATTGTTGTCGCGGGCCAGGTAAGTGATACCGAAGCCGCCGGTGCCAAGCAGGGACTCGATGGTGAATTCGTGCAGTTGGTAACCGACCGGCAGAGCGACGTGGTTGGCGGTGGGGGCGCTGCGGGTCTTGGAATCGGCGGCCGAGGAAACAAAAGTTTCCTCGTCGCGGGTGCGGTCAATCTGGGTACGGGTGGAAAGGTCGCCGCTGAAGTCGAAGTCAACAATGGCGCTGGAAACCGACGGATCAGCCCCGCGCCCATGCAGCGGCTGCCCGGCGGGCAGCGGGGAAGCACCGTCGCCTCGCGGCACGGTATGCTGTGTCTTGTCTCCGAACTGGTCCGTCATTTACCTGATCCCCACAATGGAGGTAGGACCATAGGCATAGCACGGCCGGGTGTCAAGGTCCCCCTTGTCAGGAACCACCACTTTGTTCATGCTGTCGGCACAACAGGAGGAGACAAAATCATGAATTCGCCCCGCCGCCTTCCCACCCTGGCACCGGTGTTTTCCCTAATCCTCGCCCTGGCCTGGGGCGCCCCGACCAGCCACGCCGCCGAGGAGGCCAAACTCGCCCCCGGCATGGTCAATCCGGGCTACCACGAGCCGCCGCCCTGGTTCAAGGAATCCTTCCTCGACCTGCGCGACGACGTGAAAGAAGCCGCCAAGGCCCGGCGCCGGGTGCTGCTGTATTTCTACCAGGACGGCTGTCCTTATTGCAGCAAGCTGATTTCCGACAACTTTGGTCAGAAGGCCATCGCCGACAAGACGCGCCAGCACTTTGACGTCATCGCCATCAATCTCTGGGGCGACCGGGAAGTCATCGACCTGACCGGCAAGACCCTGCCCGAAAAGGTCTTCGCCAAGAGCCTCAAGGTGCAATTCACCCCCACCCTGCTGTTCCTCGACGAGAAGGGCGACACCGTCCTGCGCCTCAACGGCTACAGCCCGCCGCACAAGTTCACCGCCGCCCTCGACTACATCGGCCAGCACCGGGAAAAGAAGCAGAACTTCGCCGACTACCTGGCTGCCCACGCCAAGGAGCCAGCCAGCGGCAAGCTCAACGAGCAACCCTGGCTGATGCCGCCGCCGCTGAAGCTGGCCGAGGCGACGAAGGCCAATCCCAAGCCTCTGCTGGTGTTGTTCGAGCAGAAGGACTGTGCCGCCTGCGACGAAATGCACGACGAGGCCTTCAGCCGCCCCGAGGTGATGGAACTGCTCGGCAAGTTCCAGATCGCCCGCATCGACATGGCGGCGAAAGAACCACTCCAGACCCCGGACGGCGCCAGCCTGCCGGCGCGGCAATGGGCGCGCAAGATCGGCGTCCATTACACGCCGAGCCTGGTGTTCTTCGCCGAGGGCAAGGAGGTGTTCCGGGTGGACGGCTATCTGCGCCCCTTCCACCTCTCCTCGTCCCTCGACTATGTGGCCTCCGGCGCCTACAAGACGCAGCCGGAATTCCAGCGCTTCATCGAGGCCCGGGCGGCGGCGCGGCGAGCCAAGGGCGAGAAGATCGAGCTGATGAAATAGGCGACGCCTACTCCGCCTCCAGCTCCAGATAAGCGCGGTTGGCATTGGGGCCGCGCAGTTCGGAGTACACAGCAAGGCCCGACCAGGCCTTGTCGTCGAAGCTGGCGATGGCGGCCTGAAGGTCATCGCCGGCATCCACGGCCTTTTTCATGTGGCCGCGCAACGCCGCCAGATAGTCGCGGGTCTGGCTCTGGGCCTGGGCCAGGGTGGCGGGGCGACCGTGACCGGGGACGATCAGGCGCGGCGTCAGGGCCTCCAGGGCGGCGAAGGAGGCTAGCCAGCGGCCGGTATGAGACACCGGCAGCACCCCGAGCAGGCGGTCTACGTACACCAGGTCGCCGCTGAAGGCAACGCGCTGCTTTGGCAGCCAGACGATGGTATCCCCGGGCGTATGACCGCCGCCGGCGTGGATCAACTCGATGGTCTGGCCGCCGATGGTCAGGGTTTTGCGCTGACTGAACGTCTGGGTGGCGGTCGCGGCGCGGGTGCCGGCGAAGTGCTCGCCGAGGGTCTTGGCGAGGCCATCCAGAAGCTGGCCGCCGCGCTCCTGGTTGTCGGCGACGGTCTTCTCGTGAGCGAGCACCGCAATGCCCTGGTCGATGAAATAGCCGTTGCCGAGCCAGCGATGATCCTGGCCGCCGGTGTTGATGACCAGCACCACCGGCTGCTGGGTCACGGCGCGAATCGCGGCATGTATCTTCGCCGCCACAGCGCGGGAAGAGCCGCTATCCACCACCACCACGCCGGCCTTCGTGACGACGAAGCCGGTGTTGGCGTTCATGCCCTCATTGTCCGCCGTGCGCGGCCCGATCTCGCCGATGAAGGCATACACGCCCGCCGCCACCTTCTCCGGCTTCGCCTCCCAGGCCAGAGCCGGCAGAGCCGCCAGGAGTCCGCAGAGAAACAGCGCGATGCGGCGCTTCATGAGGCCAGCCAGGCGGCCACCTGGCTCCGTTCGGGAACGCTGCCCTGGTGCATCACCTGACCGGCGATGACAACGCCAGGATTCGCCATCACCCCGGCCTGGAAGATGCGCTCCAGATTCTCGATCTTCACCAGACGCACTTCGACGCCCAGTTCTTTCGCGACCTCTTCCACCAGGGCCGCCGTGGCAACGGTCTTGCCGCAGCCGGTGCCGTAGAGCTTGATTTCCTTCATGGTGCTGTCCTCATGCCTGGGCTTTGAGCCAGGCCGTAATTTCGTCCTTGCTGGGGATGCGGCCGGACACCTTGACCACCTCGTCCACCACCAGGGCCGGCGTGGTCATGACCGGGTAGGCCATGATCGCCTGCATGTCGGTAACGTGCTCGAAGCTGGCCTCCAGCCCGAGTTCCGCCACCGCTTCCCGCGTCAGTTGCTCCAGACGATGGCACTTGGCACAGCCGCTACCGAGAATCTTGATCTGCATGGCAAGTCCTTTCATTCAGCGATCTGTAGCCGGCCGGCGTCGACCGATCAAGTTTAACGCCAACACCAGGGCAGCAATAAAGCCGACCACGATCAACGACACGGCAGCCAGCGAAGCGCCGTCGACCCAGGCGCCATAGGTCAGCCCGGCGGCCGTAGAGAACAGCGCCACCAGGCCGACATAGGTCCACGCCTTGAGCTTGCCGATAATCGCCGAGGTAATCAGGATGCTTTGCAGGGAAAGTTCCGGGTCGGCCATCAGGTAAGCGATCAGGGGGCCGGGGTGCATGCCGAGGGAGAGGAACATCTTGGCGATGGGCACCTCCACCAAGGTGGGGAAATACATGAAGACGCCGAACACCACACCCGCCAGATTGGCCAACACGGTATTGCTGCCGGCCACGAGTTGAATCCACTCCGGCTGAATGAAGGTGCGAATCACGCCAACGAGAAACACGCCGACCACCAGCAGGGGAAATATCTGCTTCACGAAGCGCCAGGTTTCCCACAGCCACTGCTGCATGTCCCAGGGGTCGAAGCGGCGCGCCTGAGGCAGCAGCGCGGCGCACAGCAAGGCCACGGCCACGCTGCGGCCACTGACGCTGATGAGCAGGCCCGCGTCGGTGGCGCGAATACCGAGGGCGGCAAACACCAGGGTGGCGGCGATCAAGGCCAGGGCGAGGGTCGTCAGACGATTGAAGCCGGCATCCACCGTGCCCAGCCCGCGCCAGGCGGTGGCGCCAATCAGCAGCAGCAGACCGATCAGCACCAGCCCTTGCAGGCTCAGGCCCTCGTCGCCCTTGATGGCATTCACCGGCGCCCAGCGGTCGAGCAGGCCCTGGAGTGCCAGGGCGCCATCCCAGGGCAATTCAACGCGGAACAGGACCTCCGCCAACGCATCCACCTTCAGGGTGCCAGCCAGCAGCAGGGCAATCAGGGTGAGGATGAACCAAAGATTCTTGCGCGCCATGCCCTCGCCGGCGGCAAAGGCTTCCTGCTGGGCGAGGCGGTTCTCGTCGCTGCGACGAAACAGGAGCGCCATCACCAGACCGATACCGATGCCGAAGGCAAGCGCCAGCAAGATGCGGGCAATGGCGAAATCGGCGCCGAGAGCGACACCGGTGTAGGAGAGCGCCAGAATGTTCCCCGCCGGCGCGAAGAACAGAAAGGTCACCGCCGGCCCGAGACCGGCGCCCTTCTTGTAGATGCCTGCAAACAGCGGCTGCACGGTGCAGGAGCAAACCGCCAGCAAACTGCCGGCGCCGGCCGCAGCCGGATATGCCAGCCAGCGGGGCGCATCGGGACCCAGAAAGCGGATCACCGACTGCTGCGGCACCAGGGCGGAAAGCGCCCCGGCGATGAAGAAGGCCGGCACCAGACACAACAGCACATGGGCCGCGAGGTAGGAAGCGAGGCTGGTGAAGCCACTCTGGATGGCGGTGAGGATTTCCATGGCTATTGGCTCTCACTCATTGGCGAATCATTGCCGTGGCCCCGCATAACGCTTGGCCGCCCAGGTCAGCAGCAGCGCCGCCGCCATCAGGCCGAAGGATACGCCGGGTTGACTCATGCGCTCGGGCGCCAGCAGCAACAGCGCGCCCAGGCCCAGCATCATGAGGCCGGAGATGAGCTTGAGCAGGCGTCCTTCCTCCTCGGTGAGCTTGCGGGCGCCGAGAGAGCGAGAGAAGACCACGACGATAGCCGCCAGGGGCGTGACGTAGATCAGGTTATAAGCAGCGAGATAGCCGTAGCGGCCGGCGACGGACAGATCGGCCAGGGTCAGCAGGCGGGTGAACACCATGGGAAAGCCGGCGGTGCACAGCAATTCGTAGAAGTTGGCGGCGATGGCGAGAAGGCCGGTGGCGGCGAGCATCGCCGGCAGGTGGTCGGCGGCAAGAATGGCGCGGGCGCGGCGAAAAATGTCCGGCTTCTTCGATTCCGGGATCGAAAGCGACAAGCCCTTCTCGAACCAGAAGAAGTCCTTCACATTCACCAGCCCGACAAACACCGCCAGAGCCCCCGCCGCCAGGGTCACCCAGGCCAGATGACCGAAAATCTGGAACACATTGAGCCAAGCCGCCATGAAGGCGAAATACATGAGGCCGGACACCATGACGAAAACGCTGCCGATCAACAGCATGCGCGAACGGCTTTTCTGGTGCGCTATCATCGAGAGCAAAAACAGCAGGACAAAAAAGGCGCAGGGATTGAAGGCATCCAGCCCCGCCAGCACCAGGGTCAAGGCCGGCAGAGAGAGGTCGGCGGCATTGACGCTGCCGACGAACGGAAGCTCGATTCGCTCGGCGGCGGCCGGCCCCGCTTGGGGCACGCGCTCGCTGGATCGCGCCCGGCAGGCGTCCAGTCGCCGCGTCAGCTCGGCGCCCATGCCCTCGGGACTGTCCCAGCCGGAAAGCATCTCGCCGCAGAAGATAAAGGTGGGAACCCCCTCCGGTTCGCCGCCCGCCCGGGCCGCCATGAGTTCGAAGCGAAGAATATTTTCCTTGCTGCGAGAGAGTTCAAATTCGTGCAGACGCACCCAGGGCCGCGTTTGGGGAATCGCGGCAACATGGGGGTGAGCTGCGGTGCAGTGGGGGCAGGTGAGCGACCAGAAGAAATACAACTGGACCTCCAGCTGACCATCGGCGCCCGGCTGAATCCAGGGCTTGTCGTCGGCGCCACGTGCCGCGGACGACAGGAGCAGCGCCAGGACAAATAGCAGCAGGCGCACGACGGGACGCTCAGGCCGTTCCGGCGGCGAAATACTTGCGCCGGAACCAGAGCGCCACATGCACCAGCCCGATCATCACCGGCACTTCCACCAGCGGCCCGATCACGGCGGCGAAGGCGACGCCGGAGTTGATGCCGTACACCGCCACGGCCACGGCGATGGCCAGCTCGAAGTTGTTGCTGGCGGCGGTGAAGGAAAGCGTGGCGCTCTTCTCGTAGCTCGCGCCGAGGCGCTTGCTCATGAAGAAGGAGAAGATGAACATCAGCACGAAGTAGATCAGCAGCGGAATGGCGATGCGCACCACATCGAAGGGAATGCTGATGATCAGTTTGCCCTTGAGGCTGAACATGACGACGATGGTGAACAGCAGCGCCACCAGGGTGATCGGTCCGATCTTGGGCACGAAACGGCTGTGGTACCACTCCTTGGAAACGAAGCGCAGCATGATGACGCGGGTCAGCACCCCGGCGATACAGGGGATGCCTAGGTAGATGAAAACGCTCTCGGCAATCTGGCCGATGGAGATGTCCACCACCGAACCGGACATGCCGAACAGGGGCGGCAGCACGGTGATGAACAGCCAGGCATAGACGCTAAAGAACAGCACCTGGAAGATGGAATTGAAGGCCACCAAGCCGGCGGCGTATTCGGTGGAGCCCTTGGCGAGTTCGTTCCAGACGATCACCATGGCGATGCAGCGGGCAAGGCCGATCATGATGAGGCCGACCATGTATTCCGGTTTGTCCGGCAGGAAGATCAGCGCCAGGGCGAACATCAGCACCGGGCCGACGATCCAGTTCTGCACCAGGGAAAGCCCCAGCACCTTCACGTCACGGAACACATCGGGCAGCTCTTCGTAGCGCACCTTGGCGAAGGGCGGATACATCATCAGGATCAGGCCGACGGCGATGGGTACGTTGGTAGTGCCGACCTGGAAGCTGTTGATGAAGTCCTCGACCCCCGGCACCAGATAGCCGAGGCCGACACCCAGGGCCATGGCGGAAAAAATCCACACCGTCAGGTAACGGTCGAGGAAGGAAAGCTTTCGGGTCAGGGAAGTCTCGGACATGATGTTTCCGTGGCGTCGGGTTTAGATGAGCAGTATCGGTGACTCAGGACTCGGCCTGGCTGCTGCCGATTTCGCTCAGCTTCTTCTGCAAGGCCATGCGGTCGAGCTTTTGCAGCGGCAAGTTGGCGAAGAGGGAAATCCGCCGCGACAACTCCGTGTAGGCGCGCAGGAAGGCGCGGCGCTTTTCTTCGTCGCTGCCCTCAACGGCGGCCGGGTCGGGCACCCCCCAGTGGGCGGTAATCGGCTGGCCGGGCCACACCGGGCAGACTTCGCCGGCGGCGTTGTCGCAGACGGTGAACACGAAGTCGAGGTGCGGCGCGCCGGGCGTGGCGAACTCGTCCCAGCTCTTGCTGCGCAGGCCTTCGGTGGGCAGATGGTTCTTTTTCAGCAGCTCGATGGCGAAGGGATTCACCGTGCCGCCCGGATGGCTGCCGGCGGAATAGGCATGAAAGCGCTGGCGGCCCTGGGCATTCAGAGATGCCTCGGCGAGGATGCTGCGGGCCGAGTTGCCGGTGCACAGAAAGAGCACGTTGAGTATCTTGTCGGACATGGGAGTTTCTTCGGAAAGTGATGGGTTGGTGGAACTTGCGCCCGAAACATTGCAGGCCGATGTCGGCCCTAAAACCAGCCCTCGACCTTGGCGCGGCTCGGTACGCCGCCGCTATGCACCACCTTGCCGTCGATGATGACGCCGGGAGTGCTCATGACGCCGGCGGCCATGATCTGTTGCAGGTCTTCCACCTTCTCCAGGGCGATGTCGACACCCTTGGCCTTCGCCACCTCTTCCACCAGGGCGTAGGTGTTCTTGCAGTTGGCACAGCCGGTGCCGAGGATTTTGACTGTCTTCATTTGCTTCTCCACTGGATAGTTGCCTCCCCCGCGAAGGGAAGGGCAGGAGGGGGCGGGGCTTTAGCCCCTTACGGCGTCAGCAGCAAGGGTTGCCCTTGGCTGTTGGGGTGCAACAGGCCTGGGCGTTGGGTTCAGGGGCGGAGGAGGAGCAGCACGGCGCGGATTTCACGTTCAGCCCAGCCTCTTCGTTGAAGGCGGCATCGAGCATTTCGCCGGCCTCGTCGCGCAGATGGCGGGCGATGTCCACCACCATGTCGATCTGCTCGTCGCTGATGCCGTAGCCGCGCAGGCGCTCGATCTGGCACAGGCCCTTCTTCGGGTGGTTGGCGGCGATGTTGGCGGCCAGGGAAACCATGGCGATCACGGCGGGGTCGAGAGGTACATCTTGGGCCATGGAATACTCCTTAAAGCACAGCGTTGAAAACGTAACCCACCACCAGAATGCCCGCCGCGACAACACCGGCGAAGGTGGCGATCAGGGTCGGCTTGAGCACCTTGCGCAAAATAATCATCTCCGGCAGCGAGAGGGCGATCACGCTCATCATGAAGGCCAGCACTGTGCCGAGGGCGGCGCCCTTGCCGATCAGGGCCTCGACAATCGGGATAATGCCGGCGGCGTTGGAGTACATCGGCACACCGATCAGCACCGCCGCCGGAATCGACCACCAGGGCGCGTCCTTGCCCATGATCGAAGCCATGAAGTCTTCCGGCACATAGCCGTGAATGCCGGCGCCGACGGCAATGCCGGCGAGGATCCAGGGCCAGACCTTGCCGACGATGTTCTTCACGTGGCTGACGCCGGCGTCGATGCGTTCGGTCCAGCTTGGCCGCTCGGCCTCGAAGGCGGCGGACTGGCTGTTCTGCATCGCCTGCACCCAGTCTTCGAGATGGCGTTCCATGCCGAGGCGGCCGATCACCAGACCGGCAACAATCGCGACTGTCAGGCCGAGAACTAGATAGAGAGCCGCCACCTTCCAGCCGAAGAGACCGAACAGCAGGGCCAGCGCCACTTCATTGACCATCGGCGCCGAGATTAGGAAGGAGAAGGTCACCCCGAGGGGCACCCCGGCGGAAAGAAAGCCGATGAACAGGGGCACCGCCGAGCAGGAGCAGAACGGGGTAACGATGCCCAGGCTCGCCGCCATGACGTTGCCGAGGCCAAGGCGCTTGCCCGAGAGCAGGGCGCGGGTGCGCTCGGGGGCGACGAAGGTGTGCACCACGCCCATCAGAAAGACAATGCCGGTGAGCAACAGCAAGACCTTGGGTGCGTCATAGAAGAAGAAGTGCAGGGCTTCGCCGAGATGGCCTTGGCGCGTCAAGCCGGTGAGACCAAGGAGAAAGTCGGCTAGGGGGATCAGGCTGGCGTAGGCAGCCACCCAGGCCAGCGCCGCCGGCAGCAGCCAGAGCCAGGGCGAACGGCGCGACGCGGCGAGAGTGTTCATGGGGCGGTCGCCGCTTCGTCGGCGCAGGCTTCCTTGTGCAGCCGGGCGGCGGCGGCACGCATTTCCGGGCCGGTCATGGCTTCCAGGGGCAGGTCAAGGAAGGCGCGGACGCGCCGCTCCATCTGCTGGAAGGCGCGCTCGAAGGCTACACGCCGCGCTTCCAGCGGCTCGACGTGGGCCGGATCGGTAATGCCCCAATGGGTGGTGAACGGGTGCCCCGGCCACACCGGGCAGGTTTCGGCAGCGGCGCTGTCGCAAACGGTGAAAATGAAGTCGATCTTCGGCGCACCGGGGGCGGCAAACTCGTCCCAGCTCTTACTGCGTGGATCGGGCATCGGCACCCCGTGGCGCTCCAGGGTTTCCAGAGCCACAGGGTTCACCTTACCGGCGGGCTGGCTGCCGGCAGAAAACGCCCTCAGGCGACCGCCACCGAGATGGTTGAAGAGGGCTTCGCCAAGAATGCTGCGCGCCGAGTTGCCGGTACACAAAATCAGCACATTGAAGCCGGCCGGCTTGGCCGCCTCCGCGGTCGGCAGATCGGCGCGACGCTTGGCCAGGGTATCCGCCGCTGCCGTGCGCGGCAGACAGGTGGTCTCGCCCTGGCAGCAATTCTGGGTCAGGAAGGCGAGCAGCGCGTCCATCACCGTGTAGTCGGCGGCGTAGTAGATGAAGCGCCCCTCAGGCCGCGCCAGCAACAGCCCAGCCTGGGTCAGGGTCTTGAGGTGGAAGGAGAGGGTGGCGGCGGGAATGCCCAGCCGCTCGCCGATCTCCCCCGCCGGCAGGCCATCCGGCCCGGCCTCGACGAGGAGTCGGAAAAGTGAAAGACGGCTCTCCTGGGCGAGAGCGGCAAGAGTATTGGCAGCAGTTTTGATTTCCATGTTTTTAGACTAGTAGAAATATAAAACCAGATCAAGACATTTCTACAAAAATGGAAACGTAGCCTGCCTAACGCCGTAACCGCGCGATTGGGGGAGGTAACGGACACCAAGCCACTGCTATCTGTCACTCTCAATCCTCCCTGACGAGTTTGTGCGAGCGATATCTATGCCTTGGCCCTGACTGGGCCGCTTTCCATCGCGCCTTGCGGCGATTGCATGGGATGACGCAGGCGTCCCCATAGCTGGATAGCCCGTGCATTCATCAGCCCGAACAAATAGCCGGCAAAAGGCCGGATGTCATCGGGCGCATAAATGGCATCAACCTTCTTGCCGGCGAGGGATTGCCACCATTCGCGCAGACTCAGTTTTCCGCGCTTGTGGAGTTCCCTGGCCGCCCAGATGTCCTGTTCCAAATCCATCCATTTGACGCCATCCACCCATTCGGTCGATTGCGTTTCACCGCCGCTAATCTTGTCTCGGAAGGCGATATACGGCAGGTCAACACCGCAGGCCGAGGCGATGGCCGTCGTATTCACGG
>Ga0316605_10000330_pt1 | contig 37217 bp, 36 predicted proteins | sample OWC_soil_day20_n_FD_207666 | JGI IMG/M metagenome (GOLD analysis project Ga0316605, IMG submission 207666) | Wetland soil microbial communities from Old Woman Creek delta, Ohio, United States - OWC_soil_day20_noCT | ecosystem: Environmental > Terrestrial > Soil > Wetlands | place: USA: Ohio...
TGTCAATGAACTCTATTTTTCCCCTTTCTTGGCAAACTATTCTCTTCTATCCCTGCGTTTCGTTACCGTTGTGTTTGTCTCGATTGGGAGTGCAAAAGTACAAACTTTTTTATTACTACCAAATATTTTTCAATCTTTTTTGCTAAGAAATTTCGATTTTATCTCTATTTGCATCAAATAAAGAGTGTTTTAGACTGGTTTTGTTATTTTTGGGAATGATTTATTAACGTAGTTTTTATTGCAAGAATTAATTATTTGAATAAACCTTAGTATTTTTATAATATAAGTCCCGTTTGCTTCAACAATAAGTGTTGCATTTTTTACCAAAAAGCCGGTATTAGAAAAATCAAATAAGGAGTTATTCTATTGAAACGAGAATTTATTATGCTAACTCTTCGTTTAAAACTTCTAAAACAAGGAGTTATTACCCAAAAGATGTGCATCTTTTTTCTGCTAATTTTGAATGGAGAAAGTTTATTTTAAGAAATAGGACTCTTATATAAATAGTCCTTATATAAACTTAAGTTTGTTTTTTCTTTGCAAATATACTAAAAATACTTGAATTATATGTGTACTTTTATATTTTTAATGGGACAAAAAAAGAGAATAAGTTGGTGTCTTATTCTCTTTATTGATTTATGTTTATTTCTAATTCTTAAATGTAGAAATCTTCATCCAAAGGACGTTCTGGCTTTTGTGGTTTAGGTCTTTCGGAGTTGTTTCTGTTATTATTTGGACGGTTGTTGTTTGGACGTTCTGGTCTTTCTGGTCTTTCTCTTTGTGGTCTTTCAACATATCCTTCTGGTTTTGGAAGAAGTACTCTGTGTGAAAGTTTAAATTTACCAGTCTTTTTATCAACTTCAATAAGTTTTACCTTAATCTTGTCTCCAACCTTCAAAACATCTTCAACATTATTTACTCTTTCCCAAGCTAATTCAGAAATATGCAATAGACCATCCTTTCCAGGTAGAAACTCAACAAAAGCTCCAAATGTTTGAATATTTTTTACTTCTCCTTCGTATTCCTGTCCAATTTCTGGAACAGTTGTAATACCTTTAATTCTTGCTAAAGCTGCATCAATTCCATCTTTATTTACAGATACGATATCAATTACTCCAAATTCACCTTTTTCTTCAATTACAATTGTAGTTTTGGTTTCTTTTTGCATTTCTTGAATTATCTTTCCACCAGGTCCAATAACTGCTCCAATAAATTCTTTTGGAATAGTAATTTGAAGAACTCTTGGAACTTGTGGTTTGTAGTCTTCTCTTGGTGCGGGAAGTGTTTCATTAATTATGTTTAAGATATGCAATCTTCCTTGTTTTGCTTGTAATAGTGCTTGAGTAAGAATTTCGTATGATAGTCCATCACATTTAATATCCATTTGACAAGCAGTTGCTCCGTCAACGGTTCCAGTTACCTTAAAGTCCATATCTCCCAAATGGTCTTCATCTCCTAAAATATCGGAAAGAACAGCCCATTTTCCATCTTTTGCAATTAATCCCATTGCAATACCAGATACTGGTTTTTTGATTTGAACTCCTGCATCCATAAGTGCCAAACATCCAGCACAAACAGTTGCCATTGATGAAGAACCGTTAGATTCTAAAATATCGGAAACAATTCTTATAGTGTAAGGACATTCTTCTGAAGTTGGAAGGACTTGTTTTAAAGCTCTCATTGCAAGATTACCATGTCCTACTTCTCTTCTTGACAATCCTCTATTTCCTTTAACTTCACCTGTTGCAAATCCAGGGAAATTGTAATGAAGAATGAAATTATTCTTTCCTTCAATCATTGCTCCATCTATAATTTGCTCATCAAGTTTTGTTCCAAGTGTACAAGTTGTTAGGGATTGTGTTTCTCCACGTGTAAATATTGCAGAACCGTGAGGAGTTGGAAGGTAATTAACCTCAGCCCAAATTGGACGAATTTCATCTAAACGTCTTCCATCCAAACGAACTCTTTCGTTTAACACCATATCTCTCATCGCTTCTTTTTCAGTTGCGTGGAAGTATTTACTAATCAAGAATTCTTTTTCTAATGCTTCTTCTTCACTTAGTGTGTCAATGAATGCTTGTTTAATTGCTGCAAAACCTTCAGATCTTACTGATTTATTTGGTATTCCTTGTTTTGCAAAATCATAACATTGTTGGTATGTAGCATTATGTATTTTTTCTTCAAGTTCTTTATCATTAGTTTCATGGCAATATTCTCTTTTTTGAGTTTTATTAGCCATTTGTTCCAAATCTTTTATTGCTTGACAATGTGTTTTGATTGATTGGTGAGCAATTTTTAGGGCTTCTAACATTAACTCTTCAGAAACCTCTTTCATTTCTCCCTCAACCATCATTATATTATCTTCTGTTGCAGCAACAATTAAGTCTAATTCTGCTTTTTCCATATCTTCAATTGAAGGATTGACAACAAATTTTCCATCAATATAAGCTATTCTAACCTCTGAAACTGGTCCATTGAAAGGAATATCAGATACTGCCAAAGCTGCTGATGCTGCAAGGGCTGCAAGAGCATCTGGAGGAGTTGTTTGATCTCCTGATATTAATGTAATTTGAACTTGAACTTCAGCATGAAAGTCTTCTGGGAATAGTGGTCTTAAAGCTCTATCTACTAAACGAGCAATTAATATTTCATATTCTGAAGGACGTGCTTCTCTTTTAAAGAAACCACCGGGAAAACGTCCTACTGCTGCATATTTTTCTTGATAATCAACTGTTAGTGGCATAAAATCCACATTCTCTCCTGCTTCTTTTTTAGCACAAACAGTTGCTAAGAGCATTGTATCACCCATTCTTACCACTACAGAACCATCAGCTTGTTTTGCTAATTTACCTGTTTCAATTTCAATTTGTCTTCCGTCTTCAATTGTAAAGACTTTTTTGATTGCTTGCATCTTTTTCTTTCTATTATTTTACCTCTTTCTAATTGGAGCCAAATTAGATTATTTTACTTCTATTCTTTTTTAAGTTTGCTCCTTAAACTACTTTATACACAAAAAGGCAATTAGAAGCTAATTGCCTTTTTAATTTTTATATAAGTACTTGAAATATTATTTTCTAATACCTAATTGCTTGATTAATTCACGATATTTAACAACGTCTTTATCTTTTAGATAATCTAACAAACGTCTTCTTTTACCAACTAATCTAACCAATGAACGTTCAGTAAACTTATCGTTTTTCATACCACGAACGTGTTGAGTTAAATGTTGAATTCTAAAAGTGAATAATGCTATTTGCCCTTCAATTGAACCAGTATCTTTTTCTGATTTACCATATTGAGCAAAAAATTCTTTTTTCTTTTCGGCTTCTAAATACATATCTTAATACCTACTTGTTTATATTTTTCTTATTATTTCCACTAATTGAGTTTGCAAAGATAGAAATTAATTTTTTATTAGCAACACTTTTTTTATTTTTTTTATTTTCTACCTTTTCCAAACCTTATCTCTTTTCTTTCTTTTTGCAATAAAAACACATAACCCTATTGCTAAAACGATTCCAAAAATATCTGCAACAACATCCAAAAACTCTAAAGACCTATGAATATATTCGCCAAGAAGAAATTGCATTAATTCTGTAAAAACTGCAAAAAAGATTGATATTAAAATTGTGATTTTAGAGGATTGAGCAATTGTTTTTGAAGGAGAGAATAATCCAAATAATAAAAAAGCAAAACCGCCAAACATTATGGCATGAACAAATTTATCGAAATGAGGGATAAAAGAGAAAAAACCAATATCTTTAGGTAATGATTCTGAAGGAGCTAAAATTGCAAAAAACATTAAAGCCACCCACAAAATAAAAAAAATTAAATTTAATTTTTTACTCATTTAATTGGTTTAAAAAGAAAGAATAAAAAAAGATGCAAGGAAATTTACATCCAAGCATCTTTTTTATATATTTAATAATAATATTATAGTCCGATAAATGAAGTATAAGCTACTGAATCCATTAAATCATTTACATCTGCAGGATTAGTCAGTTTAATCTTAATTATCCATCCAGCGTTGTATGGATCTGTGTTAATTGCAGCAGCATTAGATTCCAATTCAGCATTGAATTCTAAAACTTCTCCAGCAATAGGAAGAACTAAATCAGAAACAGTTTTAACAGCTTCAATTGAACCAAAAATTTCATCTTTATCTAATGTTTCACCTTCAGTATCTACATCAACAAAAACTATATCTCCTAATTCGTGTTGAGCAAAATCTGTTATACCTACATAAGCTTCATCGCCTTCTATTCTTAACCATTCGTGGTCATTTGAATACTTTAAATTTTCTGGAAATTTCATATCTATTTATTTTTTTATGTTAATTTTCTTCTTACTTATTTCAAGCTTCAAAATTACTATAATTTTTAATATTACCTAATAAGAAATCTATCTTTTTATTATTTTACATCTCAAAATCTTATCATCCAAGCCAATAGACATAATATACATTCCTCTTTTTAAAGAAGATACATCTATTTGTTTGTGGTTACCCATCTTTGAAATTTGCTTTCTTCCAAGCATGTCAAATATTTCTATTAAATTAACATCCTTTGTTGAATTTATATTCAAAACATCTTTTGCTGGATTAGGGTAAATTTCAAATTTAATATCTTCTTTTATCTCTTTTAACCCAATCAAATCCACTGCTCTTTTTACAGCTTCGAGTGCAGAAACCTTTCCCCAACCCCAACTATTATTTGGTAATGTAGAAGTTGTATAATAATCAACACGTGCTGTTTCTTCCAAAATTTGTTTTATTTGCATAGGAGTTAAATCTGGATTAGCTTCCAACATTAGAGCAACTATTCCTGTTACCATTGGAGAAGACATTGATGTACCAGATAGTGCTGTAAAGGAATAAGTTCTATCATTTAAATTCACATCTATAATGCTTGGATATGTTTCTGTTGCATAAGAAGAGATGGAAGAAATTACTGCAACTCCAGGAGCTGCAATTTCTGGCTTTAATGCTCCGTCTAATCTTGGCCCAATACTTGAGAATCCGGCTCTAGCTCCTCCTGAAGATGAACCTCTAAGTTGAGAATTATATGCAGCAACCGCAATCATTCCATCACCTACTGCAGGTTCACCAACACCATATTGAATATCTCCTAAAATATGGCTTGCCTTGTATCTTCCAAAATCTATTCCCCAATTACCTACTCCTGTACTCAAACAAGCAACATTCCATGCATGAACCATACCTTGTGGTGAAGTTGTTGAAAGCACAACAAAGTATTTCCCCACCGTATAATTTGATAAACGAACCTCCCATTCTGCTATAGGTCTGTTTGAAATTGGAGTTGAAGAAGAAGTTGTTGTTCTAAAAATCAAACTATCTCCATCATTTATAACACAAGTATCATTAATAAAATCATTTGTTGAAGTATTTATCCAAGGTGTTGAATAAACTAATTCGAAAAAATTATTATAAAACTCAAGTCTTGAAGCAAAACTATTTGTACTATCTCCAGCCATAGTAATTGTCTGTCCCCAGTAGTTTTCACTATTAGATTGTAAATCAAAACCAATACCTGTAGATATTGTATCGTTATTTACGAATGTTTTCTTTACATGAAACTTACTATCTCCATTATTTCCCCCACTTGTAACAAATACTACACTATCCACATCAGCCAATTGTTTGACGGCCTGATCTAATAATGATGTTCCATCCATCATTCCAAAATGATATAAGCCCCAACTTCCATTTATCACCAAACGCTTATTTCTTTTCTTTGCTTCATTTCTCATCCAAGAATAAGCATCTAAAATTGCAGCTTCGTCAATTAGGAAAGTTGCCATAAGTAATTCAGAATCATAAGCAACACCCCTATATTGGGTACCAGCTCCTGCACCTGCAGCAATACCACTTACATGAGTTCCATGTGTTCCTATATTATATATATTTAATGTATCACTTTGTGCTTGTAGTAAAGCTTGTTGTCCATAAAATACAGTTCCGTAAAACATACTATCAGGTGCAGGTCCTTGATTTCGGAACTGATCCCAAGCTGCCAATATTCTATAATTTGTTATTGTAGTATCATAAAACATTGGATGAGTATAATCAAAACCCCAATCGGTTACTCCAACAATTACCCCCTTACCTGAATATCCTTGTGGAAGTTCAAATCCTTGCCAAACTAAATCTGCACTTACATCATTAGTTGCTTTATTTAATAATGGACCATTAATCTTTCTTGAAGTTTCAATATCAATAATATTATCTAAATGTAACACTTCATTTACTCTGCAAATTGGCACATAAACAGTGTAGATATTTCCAAATCTTGAACCTATCCTACAACCTATTTCTGTTATACTTTTATCTTGAAAGTTGCTATTAACCTTAATAATTGTGGATAAATATTCAACTCCATCAATATTTCTTATTTGGTATTTCTCTGAAAAAATTGATTTAGACTTCTTCTGATAGTTATTAATAAAGCCCTTCATCCCAATTCCAATATTTTGAGAAAATAATGTTAGGGTTAATAAAAATGAAAGGCAAAAAAGCAAGTATTTCTTCATAACTAAATATTTTTAAGGGTTAATTTTCAATGCAAATATATAAAAAGAAATTAATAGAAAAAGAAAAGCGTTCTGAAAAATCAGAACGCTTCCAAGTTATTAACAAAAAATTTTAATATTCATCTTCATGGAAAAAGAAATCTTCCTTCGTAGGATAGTCTGTCCAAATTTCTTCAATGCTATCATAAGTTTCTCCTTCATCTTCCATCTCAGTAAGATTTTCGATAACTTCAGGTGGAGCACCACTTCTTAAAGCATAATCCAATAATTCTTCCCTTGTTGCTGGCCAAGGGGCATCTTCTAATTTTGAAGCCAATTCTAATGTCCAATACATTGTTCAATAATATTTAAAAGTACAAAAACAAATTAAGTATATACCTTAAATTTTTTGCAAAAGTAATATTATTTCATTAACAAACAAATTTTCGGTACTCTTTTTACTAAAGAAATTTATTTTGATATATTCTTACTTCAATCAATCCTTCTACAATTTCTAATTATTATATATGAAAATAAGTCTCGATTATTTAAAAATAACTGAGACTTATTTTAAAAAAGTCGGTGATTAATCGGAAAAAGTCGGTGATTATTTTTAATTAAACGCCAATTAAATTAACCTTGAAAATAAATTTCATCTTGTTTGTATTCTTTCATCAAAAATCTTGAAAGGCAAAACAAATAATCAGAAAGACGATTTATATAAATCAATGAATTATCACTAACAAAACTTTCACTATTTAGCTTTGCAAGCAATCTTTCTGCTCTTCTACAAACTGTTCTAGCAATATGAGTGTGAGAAGAAATATAATAACCTGTTGGAAGAATAAAATTCTTAAATTTTGGCAACTTCTGTTCCATTTCATCAATTATTTTCTCAAGCCATTTTAAGTCTAAAGAAGAATCTTTCCAAAAGTGATTTGAAATTTTATCAGCATCTTCCTCATTATCAGGTAAAGAAGCTATAATTGATTCAAGTTTGAACATAGAATTTATAATTCTAAGAAGATCTTGAACAACTTTATTGTTTTCTGCTTCTAATTTGGTCTTTCCTCCCTTTTTCTCTCTTTTTATTATTAAGTCTCTAACAAGTCCAATTTGAGAATTTAGCTCATCAAGAGTACCATAGCATTCTACTCTAAGGTCAAACTTATCAACTCTCTTCCCTCCAATAAGTGAGGTTGTGCCATTATCTCCTGTTTTGGTATATATCATATTACATATACCTTTCTACAGCTTTGATTTCTGGTAATTCTTCCATTACAGCTTGTTCAACTCCTTGTTTAAGAGTCATCATTGCATGAGGACAAGATCCACAATGTCCTTGAAGTTCTACATAAACTACTTTATCATCTGTCAATTCAACAAAACGAAGATCTCCTCCATCATTTTGAAGATAAGGTCTTATCTTGTTAAGTACTTCTTTTACTTTTATTTCTAATTCTTGTTTTTCTTGTGGTGTCATATAATTTTATTTATTTAATTTTTTATTTATTTTAGATGCTAAACTCATGAAATGTTTTGTTTCTAACGCATCACTATCCAAACTTATTGGATTTCCACTATCATTTGTTTGAGAAATATCTTCAGTTATTGGTATTTGTTCCAATAGTTCAAGATTTAATTCATCAATTAAATTTTTGATTCCATTCTTACCAAATATATAATATTTATTATCAGGTAATTCTTTTGGAGTGAAGTAAGCCATATTTTCAACCAAACCCAATATTGGAACATTAATATCTTTATTATTAAACATATTTACAGCTCTTCTTACATCTGCAACAGCCAATTCTTGAGGAGTTGAAACAAAAATAGCTCCAGATATTGGAAGTTCTTTAGAAATTGTAAGTTGAATGTCGCCTGTTCCTGGAGGCATATCGAAAATTAAATAATCCAACTCTCCCCATAGAGTATCTGAAATTAATTGAGTTATTGTATTCGATGCCATTGGGCCTCTCCAAATAAGAGCTTTATCATTATCAACAAAAAAACCTATTGACATAAGTTTTATTCCAAATTTCTCAATAGGTTCAATATATACTTTTCCTTCTATTTCCCTCCCAGCAACTTCTTGATTTTCTATATTAAAAAGTGTAGGTATTGAAGGGCCATAAATATCAACATCTGCTAAACCAACTTTAAATCCTAGTTTAGCAAGAGATATTGCTAAATTGGCTGCAATTGTAGACTTACCAACTCCTCCTTTACCACTACCTACTGCAACTAAGTGTTTTACATTAGATAATGCTTGTTTTATCTTATCTTGGGTTTCTTTTTGTTTCTCAAAAATGTTCATTCCTTTATATTTTAATCAACATCGTCCTCCTCATCATCATCGTCGTCGTCATCTTCATCATCTTCTAATTTATCAGAATAATCTCCATGAATTAGAACAAAAGTATCCTTAGATGGTTTTTCATCCTCTTCTTCTTCCTCTGGGGTTTCTTCTACAAAATCAGGCACTTTAGTCTGACTGAATATTTCCTTATCATATTCTTCTTCAGTGAGTTTTTGATCAACTTTCACATCTATTTTAACCATATAGATAGCGTCTTCTGTATCCAAAGGGACAACATAAATTATTTCTCCTGATGGCTTAGTTATTTTCTGTATATGTGATGCATAACCTTCTGGATAAGCTTCACTAAATTGAAGAATTTGCTCAGAATTGAGCTTGTTAAAGCTAACTATTACTCTTTTTTTGTTTACTCTTGGATTCATAATATTTTGCAAAAAATAATTTGCAATATTAGTAACTTTTTGTGTTACTCAAGTAAAATTAAGAATATTTATATCAAAAAAAAGGATAATTGACTTCTTATTGCATTACAGTTATGCTTCCTGACTTACTTATTGTATTACCTAATTTATTGTATTCAAATTTATAAAAATATGTTCCGATTGGAAGATTTAAGGCAGAAAAATCATTTTTATAACCTTTACGTCTATAAACAATTTTTCCTCTTACATCAAAAATAGTAATACTATTTTCAGGAAATTTATCTACATTTTTAATTACAAAGTAATCATTTATTCCATCTCCATTTGGAGTAATTACATTAGAGGCAACAAATTCAGGAATTTCTTCTTCTGTTGGAAGAATCTTATCCTCTTCAGGTTCTGCAATTTTAATCTTGTTATTTTTAATAAACCCTGAAGTATTAGTGTTATTCTTTATTGGTTCTATTGTATAATTTTCAGTTGACAATACTTTGCGTGGATCATCATTAATATTATATTCTATTACAATATCTTTATTTTGCTCTTGATTTATTTTTTTTCTTGCATTAAGAGAAAGATTTTCATTCAGAGAATTATTATTTATATTATTGTATGTATCTGGATTCTGGATTGAATTTGAATTTGAACTATTTGTGTTAATATTATTTTTTATATTAAGCTCATTATTTACTGGACTATCTTGCAAATTATTATTAACGACTAAATATGTTCCTACTCCAACTATTGATGTAGCAGTTATAATTCCTATGGTTTTAATAGTAGTAGAAAGATTCAAAGCTTTATTTATTAATGCCTTTATTCCTCCTTGTTTAGGAGCAATTTGATTTGCATTATTACTGATATTTTTGGGATTATTTAGTTCTAATTCTATTTTATTCCAAATATCAGGAGCCTCTTTTTCTGTACCTTTTAGTTTACTAAAAATATTATCTATATTATTCATTATTCATTTTTCCTCTTTTCTATTTTCTCTAACTTTTCTTTCAACAATTGTCTGGCTTTGTAAAGATTGCTCTTAACGCTGTTCTGACTCATGTTTAAAATCTCACTAATATCTTTATTACTATATTGATCAATTGCACAAAGGTTAAAAATAACTCTCAAAGATTTGGGTAGTGTTTGAATACAACTTATCAATTCTTCTTCAGAAAAAACATAATCTGATTCATACAAATTAAAATCCTTATTCTCTACAACTTCCTCAAAATCATTTAAAGTATTATACTTTTTATTAATTCTATATGTGTTTATAGCATTATTTATAATTACTTTTTGAAGCCATGATTCAAAATGACTAATTTTAAACTCATTGGTTATTTCGAAGTAATCAATTTTACTAAAAGCTCTTAACCATCCTTGCATTAACATATCCTCTGCCTCTGAACTACTTTTTGAATATCGCAAACATAAAGCAAACATTTGATTTTTGTAGCAATTAAACAGTTCTTTTTGCGCTCTTGAGTCATTACGTTTGCAAAGATTTATTAAGTCTAATAATTCCTTTTCGTCCTTTTTCATAAATCCTTTACTCTTATAATAACAACTCGTTTAGAAAAAAAGTAACCACTAAAGAGAATATTTTTTATTTAATGATGATAATTTTATCTCTAAGTCGTGATGTTTTATCCTCAGAAACAAGCCTTAAGAGATAAAAACCAGAAGATAATTTATTTTCAATTTTTAATTGAGTTGTTCCTCTTTTAACTTTATCAGAATAAATAATTTTTCCACTATTGTCAGAAATAAACAAATCAAAATCTTGATTTAATTCAATAAAATTGATATTTATACTTTCTTTTGCAGGGTTAGGATAAACTTTCATTTTTGGAGAATTTTGATTGGTATTTACTAATCCAATTATATTTATATCTCCTACTCCCATAATGTAATCTCCTTTCCAAAGTGAATTTAATGTCAAATAACCTTCTGTATTGGTAGGTCTTGAGGTTTTCACTGCAATCCAATTTGAATCTTGATTAGGTCTATAAAGAAGAATTAAAGAATCTAATCCAGAATATTTATTTACCAATTCATTATCAAAATTATTTGCACCTGCCAATATCTTATAAAAGAAGTTACCTTCAATCTCACAATTCTCCAACCCTTCTCCTTCAATTGTCCAATAATGCTTTTTACTTATTCTTTTTATTCCATTTGGCAAAGGTTTTTCATCTTCATGACCTACCCAATGAAGTGTTGTCCTTAGTAAAACTGAATCAGGATTATTTTTCACATTGGCATAAAAGTAAGTATTTGGGAAATCTTGCCTTCCAATTTCATCAATAATTTTATAGTTATCAATAGTAGCATCAGCAATTTCTTCTTCCATATCAACAAAACAATTGATTGGATTAATATTTAGATTAATATTTTGAGTTGAAGTTGAACCATTAAATTCAATTATTCTCTTTTCTTTATTCCAATTTGCATCAATAAATGTTACAGGGACTCTACTTGTTTGACAACCTCCATTAACATTAGCAACTGCCCTTTGATTTATTGTTATAGTTGCAATATTGCCATTGAATATTTTATTAGAAATTGAATAATGATTATATCCGCTATCTAAAACATAGAAATTAAAGAAATCATTTAAATCAATATTTGTTACAGAAGATAAATAATCTCTCATTTGGAAAGTATTTATTATTCCATATCCATAATTATTTAGCATGGAACGAACAGCTGGGAAGAAAATGCTATCTCCTAAATATCCTCTTAGTGTATGTACAACTGCAGCTCCTTTTCTATATGTTGTTGTTGAATAAACATCAGCTCCTGTTACTCCATATAATATTCTATATCCTTCATCAATTGGCAATTTATTTAAAACCATTTCCATATTATTTCTAAAATAATCCTTGGCATGCTCCTTACCATAATGTCCTTCAAAAGAAATATTCTCACTCCAAGAAGTCCAACCTTCCTTAATCCACATATTTAATTCAGACTCTCCTCCCATGTAATTTCCAAACCAGCTATGTCCTAACTCATGAACTATATTACTATTATTTCCGTCTCCTTGCCCAACTGCAGCACTATATGCCAATGAAATATTATCAACATGTTCCATACTTCCCAAAGGAGTGACACAATATCCAACCCTATTAAATCTAAATTCTCCAAACTTATTTTCTAAAGCGTGAAAAGCATCTTTAATTAAGCCTATTTTACCTCTTATAGCTGAGCTATCTGCAGGGAAACAATAAATTTGTAAAGGAAAATTCTTTGCAATTCCTTGAATTGTATCTTCAACTAAGCAATAATCTGCAATGGTTACAGCTACTAAATATGGAGCTATTGTTTGTGGAATTCTCCAATGCCATGATGAAGAAGAATCTGACACAACTGAAATACTATCCAAAATCCCACCACAAATTGCTTTTCTTGTATTTTGAGTTGTAATATTCAAATTAAAAGTAGCTTTGTCACTAAAATAATCTTGAGCAGGAAACCAACTACGAGCAAATGAATGTTGAGCATCCATGATTGCTACATTTAAAGAATAAATAATATCTGGATTATAATGAATTCCTCCCCATCCATATAACTCAATTACCTGAGCACCATTATACCAAACACAAATCTCAACTACTTCGTTATTTTGAACATATGAAGGAATTGAAACATCCAAATTTGGTGAAAGATATGAGTATATTGCTGGTGAATTATTCACATAAATAGAATCTACATTGTGATTTAAAAGATTTAACCTTATAATTCTATTTGTTGGATTAACAACCTTAGCTTTAACAATACAATATCCTTTATGTTTACCTTTTATTAAATTGTTTATATCTAAATTTATGTCGTAGTGCTGAACATCAATTGAATCATTTTGAGCATTAATTTGCAGAGCAAAGAAACAAATTATTAAAGAAAAGAATATTTTTTTCATATCAATATAGATTAATGATTATTAAAATTGTTTTGCAAATATAAGACTTAAAGTTTCAAAACAATAAAAAATATTAAATTAATCAGAAAAACAAACCTATTTGAAAACAGAAAATACTTTTTATTAAATAAAAGAGACTTAGGCAAAAATAGAAGGGATCTTTTTCAAAAAAGTCGGCGATTAAATAGAAAAAGTCGGCGATTATTTTTAAGTCAGTAGGAACTTTTTAAAATAAAAAAAACGCCACCTGCTTTTCACAAAGAGAGTGGCGTAAAAAAGTTATTATATCTTTGTGACTAAGCTGGGATTCGAACCCAGGACCCCATCCTTAAAAGGGATGTGCTCTACCGACTGAGCTACTTAGTCGTTTTGTTTTGGAAGTGCAAAGGTAGTTCTTTTTTTATTCCTGGCAAATCTTTTCAAATAATTTTAATACACATTCACCCTATATCTCTTTAAATCAGAAAAATAATTTTGTCTTTTATTTCCATATTTACAAATAATGGCAGGAAAACTTGTTTTTTTTGCAAATATTCTTTATTATTGCAAAAACTTATCTTATAGATTTTCATATGGAATTAGAAATAAAATTAAAAGAAGGCATTGGAGGATTATCATTTAATTCCTCAATTGATCAAGCCATTAAGCTGTTCGGGAAACCAAATGATGTTGAAAATATTGGAGAGGATATTGATTATCCGACAACAATTCTTCATTATGATAACTTGGGATTAAGCTTATTTTTTGAAACAAATGAGACATGCAAATTAACCTGCATTGATATTGATAATCTTGATGCAACAATATTTGGACAAAAAATATTAGGTTGCACTTCAAGAAAAATTGAAGAATTGATGATAAAGAATAACATCTTTAATGAAACAAAAGAAAAAGAAGATTGGGGAGAAATGCGTATTTCATTTGAAGATTATAGTATAGATTTTTATTTTATTGACGATAAACTAGTTTCAGTTACCTTTGGAAAATAACATTACACCCATATTCCCTGCCTTTTTCTTCCCTAATGTAGAGTATTTTATGAATTTGAGAAAGTTTGATGCCATAAGTATTGAAACTTGTGAAAACTTTCCAAAACAAACCTTTCGTAATAGAACATACATACTTTCAGCAAATGGAGTTTCAAGCATAAATGTTCCTTTAATACAAAAGACAAACATAAAACAAAAAACTTCAGAAATAAGAATATCTTATACGGAGAATTGGAATATTAGAGCATGGAGAACAATTACTTCTGCATATGGCAAGAGTATATATTTTGAATATTTTGAAGACGACATAAAAAAATTCTTTACAAATAAATACGAAAAACTTATTGACCTAAACTTAGATATATTATACTACTTTATAAATAAGTTTGACATTAATACAAAAATTGAATTTACTAAAAACTACAATATTATAAATCAAGATTACGATTTCAGAAACAAATTATTGGCAAATAAGAGAGAAAACGGATCAAACGTTAAATTTACTCCATACATTCAATGTTTTTCTGATAAATTTCCATTTAAAGAAAACCTTTCATGCATAGACTTATTAATGAATACTGGCAAAGAGAGCAATTTAATCATTAATTTCTAATTATATTTTTTTTATGATTCAAATATTTATCTTTGCACTTTAATTTAAAAGTAAATCTATGATATATATTTATTGTTTTCTTATTTCTGCATTATTAGTTTTATTCATTATGCCTTATTATATAAAACTAATGCTAAAATATAAAGTTTTAGATCATTCAGGAGGTCGTAAAATTCACAAAGGGCTAAAAGTAAATGTTGGAGGATTAGTTATCTTTTTTTCATTTTTAGTTTCCTATATTGTAGCCTTACCCTATTTATCGAACAACGGGAATATTGATTCAGCCATCACTTTCATACTCATTCTTACTTGTATAATTGTAGTAGGAGTAAGAGACGATATGAATTCTCTTAGTGCAAAGAACAAATTAGTTCTCGAAATTATTGCAATACTTTTCCTATGTAGAATGGGAATACTTATTGATAATCTATATGGTTTTTTAGGCATCTATGAATTGCCTGTCTGGGTTAGTTATGTTGTTACAATATTTTTCTTTGTTGTTATCATTAATACATATAATCTGATTGATGGTATTGATGGGCAAGCAGTAACTCAAGCCTTAATTATATTAATCCCTCTATTCATCTTTTTCCTAATTCTTGGGAACAATAACTCTGAAATAGTATTTCATAATCCTAATTTTTGGACTATAATTTGTATTGGAATAGTAGGAGCTTTAGTTAGTTTTCTTTATTATAATTGGGAGCCTTCAAAAATATTTATGGGTGATACAGGCTCAATTTTCATAGGAACAATTATTGCAAGCGCTATGGTTTGCGCAATAAATTTTAATGGCCATAACCATAATGATTTTAATTTATTTGGATTTGAAATAAAATCTAGAATTGGCATTGTAGTAACCTTGTTTTATATTCCTTTAGCTGATACATTAAGAGTTTTCTGTGCAAGAATACTTAAGAAAAAATCTCCATTTACTCCAGACAAATCTCATATTCATCACTTCCTTCTTAGAACTGGTGCATCTCACAAAACAAGTACCTTAATAACACTTACATTTTCAATCATTATTTCAACGCTTGGACTTATCTTTTCAGTAATATTTACAGACAATATTTTTATTCCTTTAATGGTTGTATTATTTATTTTATATGTAATATCTGTTTCCTATATTACTAAAAGAAGGTTAGAATTAATGAAAAAGAAATTAAGATGTCAGAAGAAATTAACTCAGTAGAAGAAACAAATATCAATAATAATTCTCTAACACAAGAGCAAGAAGCTCAAGAAACAAAGTTAGAAGAAAAATTAAGTCCAATTATAAAACTTAAAGATGCCACTCTATCACAAGGGAAAATGACATTAAGCAATGTCAACCTTACAATTGAGGAAGGTGAATTTTTATATATTATAGGGAAAACAGGAACAGGTAAAAGTACTCTTTTAAAAACAATTTATGCAGACATACCCCTAAAAACTGGAGAGGGAGAAGTTTGTGGATTTGCTCTAAATAAATTAAAGAAGAAAAACGTACCAATGCTAAGACGTAAGCTTGGAATTGTTTTTCAAGACTTTCAACTTCTTCAAGACAGAAACATTTTTGAAAATATTGCTTTTGTACTAAAATCAATTGGGATTAAAGACAAAGAAGAAATTAAGACAAGAGTCACCTCTGCTTTGGAAGAAGTTGGAATGGCATCAAGAGAAACTGAAATGCCATATAGTTTAAGTGAGGGTGAAATGCAAAGAGTTGCAATTGCAAGAGCAATTGTAAATCAACCTAAACTAATAATTGCAGATGAACCTACTGGAAATCTTGACCCAATAACTTCTGAAGAGATAGTTAAACTATTGATGAAAATCAATAGTGAATACAAAACAACCATTCTTATGGTAACTCATGACTATCTTGTTATAGAAAAATTCCGTTCAAGAGTAATTTGTTGCGAAAACGGGAAAGTTATTTAAAACTCTCTAATTTTTCTGGGATTGCTTTTCTTTTGAAAGCTGAGAAAAATATCCTAATTTATAGAAATCTAAAAGATGTAAATTAGGATGTTTGCTCCTCAAATTTAATTCAATAATTTTCCTCAATAACTTATAGAAAAATATAGTAATATTTCTAAGCTTATATTTATTCACTTGAAAATATGCTTTTACAAGTTTAATATCAAAGAAATCTTCAATATTATTATTTTTATCAATAATATCAACCAAGTTTCTTATAGAATTACGAGTATTGCTAATAAATTCATTAGCATCATAAAGGCCAATATGAATAACAGGATTACTGATTATTTTAAACCTAAATCCTCTTTTCTTTAAATCAACCCCAAAAGCAGTATCTTCATGTCCATAGCCTAACATAGTAGAATCAAACTGAGAAGTTTCAAAAACATCTTTTCTTATTAAAAAATTATTTGTCATAAAACTCTTAGCATTACATCTATTGCATTTAGACTCTCTTTTTTTACCATAAATCCAATGTAAATAAAACTTTCTCTTTACTTTTTCTTTTTCAGGATAAATTCTCCCTCCACAAATTACATCAGCTTCATCTTTAAATTTATGATAAAGACAAAGATAATTCTTTGATGCAATTTCTCCATCGCAATCCAAAAACAGTAAATGAGTCCCTTTTGCCTCCTTTGCCATAAGATTCCTAATTGCAGCACGACCGTAGTTCTTAGGAAGCTCTTTATAAAAAACATTAGATAAATTAGAAAGTTCTTTATTTTGATGATATTTCTTTGTTGAGAAATCATCGTAAATCAAAATCTCAAAATCTTCTCCAATTTTTAAAGCCTGCTTATGAAGATCTTGGCATAGCTTTGAGCAGTCAAAATTATATGTAGGGATTAATATTGAAAACATCTTAAATGCAACTTAATAATTCTATTATCTTTTTTTGTTCTTCTTCCCAACAAAGTATTTGCTTAACTTTTCTACAGTTTCCAGAATACAAATCTCTTGTTTCTTTATCATTTAAAAGAGAATTAATCTGAGATGCAATATTTTTTGGGTTATGATTAACTAAAAAATCACATATTCCTAACGTTTCAACAACGGTTTTTATTTCATTTAAAGGAGTAATTATGATTGGTAACTCAGCATGAATATATTCAAAAAGCTTATTTGGAAGACTTATTGCATAATTTTGATTAGTATCTTTATCCAAAGAAAGGCCAATATCTGCATTAAAAGTATATTGCATCATATCTTCAAATGGAATTCTTGGAACAAAAGATACTTTATTTCTCACTCCAAAATTTGAAGCCAAATTCTTTAATTTATTATACACATCCCCATCTCCAATAATATACAAATAAGCATCAACCCATTGCATACTTTCAATCAATTCCTCCATCCCTCTTTCAATATTGCAGCCACCTCCTTGCCAAACCAAAATTGGTTTATCTGGCATATTCAAGTCTTCTTTTGATTTAAGCTTTTTAATACTATCTTTTCTTGGACAATTTCTAACAATAATAGAATTAACTCCATATTCCTTTTTAAAATAATCTGCAATAGGGTTACAAACAGTTACTATATATTTTAAATGAGGAACTATTCTTTTTTCAACTCTTTTCCAAAACCATTTTGCAAATCTATTATATTTTAGTTCTGGAACCTCAGTAAAATGTTCATGAGAATCAAAAATTAGTGGAATTTTCTTAATTCTGGAAACTAAATAATTTGCTAATAAAGTATCCAAATCATTAGCCCAAAGAATATCTTGTTTTGAAAATAGAAGTTTAAAAAAAAGTCTAATATTAAAATCAGCATAAAAAAAGAAACTTGTATAAAAGCAAAGATGCATTCTTGAATAAGAATAGTTTCTTTTATTCATTTGAGGACTATTTCTCTTTAATCTTCCAATTAAATGAACATCATAGCCAGCCTCAACAAGGGTAGAACATGTCTTATCAACCCTATTATCAGTTATTAAATCGTTACTTACTGAAACAACTACTTTTTTCATCATTTACATATAAACAAAAAAGGCCTTTAAAATTAAAGGCCTTTAAAATTAACGTGGTCCCACTTGGGCTCGAACCAAGGACCCCCTGATTATGAGTCAGATGCTCTAACCAACTGAGCTATGGGACCTATAAGTCATTAAGACATATCTTGATTTAAGGGTGCAAAGATACAATAATTACAACAACTACCAAACATTTTTGAAATTATTTTATCTTAATCTATCTGCAGAACGAACTATTCGCTCATCCTTTCTGATTGCTCTTTGTGCTAAAATAAACAGAAGTATTTGAAGTAAAGGGAAACTAACTGCAATTTTATTATATGAAACAACTGGAGCAGTGTATAAATCCGTAATACCTTTTTCTAATCCATCTATCTTTACAAATAAAAGAAATGCAATATAAATTGTCAAAAACAATAATCCTCCTGCAACAAACTTAACTTGCAAAGGTCTATTTTTATATAGAAAAATAGAAACAATTGCAATTAAAGCTACTCCTATTTGCATAAATACTAAACTCCATGCTGGTGTTAGTTGAATAAATTGTTCACTATCTTGAGTTGAGGGTTGTGGTAAAAGACCATAATATTGTGTGATTTGCATTGATTTAAATTCAAAAGTAAAGTCTACAATTGGGAAGAAGAATGCAGCAACTGATAATAAAACTATGAAGGCTAACCATAAGGTTTGAATTCTTTGTATCATACTATTTTTTGTTTATATTTTAAAGTGCAAAGATATTATTTTTTCTATTAAAAGCAAAAACCCCCTTTAGTTAAAAGGGGGCTAAAATTATTATTTTGAAAAGTTATTATTAGTACATTCCTCCCATACCGCCCATTCCTGGAGCAGCAGGCATTTGAGGTGTGTCTTCCTTAATTTCAGAAAGTACGCATTCTGTTGTAAGAATCATACTAGCAATTGAAGCAGCATTTTCAAGAGCAATTCTTGATACTTTTGTTGGGTCAATAACTCCTGTTTTGTGAAGATCTTCATAAACTTCTGTTCTCGCATTGAAACCATTATCGCCTTTTAGTTCTTTAACCTTATTAACAATAACACTTCCTTCCAAACCTGCATTTTCAACAATTTGACGAAGTGGTTCTTCTAATGCACGACGAATTATTTGAATTCCTGTTTCTTCATCATCATTATCACCTTTTAGTTTTTCCAATGATTTAATTGCACGAATGTAACCAACGCCACCGCCAGGAATAATTCCTTCTTCAATAGCAGCTCTTGTAGCATGAAGAGCATCATCAAAACGATCTTTCTTTTCTTTCATTTCAACTTCAGATGCAGCTCCAACATAAATTACTGCAACTCCTCCTGCCAATTTTGCAAGACGTTCTTGAAGTTTTTCTCTATCGTAATCGGAAGTTGTTTTTTCTATTTGAGATTTTATTTGATTAACTCTTGTTTCAATTAATTCTTTTTCTCCCTTTCCTGAAACAATTGTTGTATTATCTTTATCAATTGAAATTTTATCAGCAGAACCTAACATTTCAAGTGCTGCATCTTCCAATTTATATCCTTTTTCTTCAGATATTACAACTCCTCCAGTAAGAATTGCTATATCTTCAAGCATTTCTTTTCTTCTATCACCAAATCCTGGAGCTTTAACAGCAACTATTTTTAAGTTTGCTCTCAAACGGTTAACAATTAAAGTTGCAATTGCTTCACCATCTAAATCTTCAGCAATGATTAAAAGAGGACGACCAGTTTGAACAACCTTTTCTAAGATTGGAAGGAATTCTTTCATGTTTGAAATCTTCTTATCATAGATTAGGATAAAAGGATTTTCATAAACTACTTCCATTTTTTCTGTGTCAGTTACAAAATAAGGAGAAAGATATCCTCTATCAAATTGCATTCCTTCTACAACCTTAACTTCTGTTTCAACTCCCTTAGCTTCTTCAATTGTAATAACTCCTTCTTTCTTTACTCTTTCCATTGCTTCAGCAATTTTCTTTCCAATAAATTGGTCATTGTTTGCTGATACTGTTGCAACTTGTTCAATCTTTTCCTTAGCATCGCCAATTTCACGTGATTGTTTCTTAAGATCTTTAATTACTGTTTCAACAGCCTTATCAATACCACGTTTCAAATCCATTGGGTTTGCTCCTGCAGTAACATTCTTTATTCCTGCATTAACAATTGCTTGAGCCAAAACTGTTGCAGTTGTTGTTCCGTCTCCTGCTTGGTCAGCAGTTTTTGAAGCAACTTCTTTCACTAATTGAGCTCCCATATTTTGAACAGGATCTTTAATTTCAATTTCTTTTGCAACAGTTACTCCATCTTTTGTGATGTGAGGAGCACCAAATTTTTTGTCAATCAAAACATTTCTTCCCTTTGGTCCTAAAGTAACCTTTACTGCATTTGCCAAAGCATCAACACCCAAACGTAATTGTTCACGTGCTTCTATATTATATAAAATATCTTTTGCCATTTTTCTTTCTATTTTAATTGTTAGTTAATAATGTTTGTTTAATTAAATAATTGCGTAAATATCACTTTCTCTCATTATTAAATATTCTTCAGAATCAACATTGATTTCTGTTCCAGAATACTTACCATATAATACCTTGTCTCCTACTTTAACTGTCATTGGTTCGTCTTTCTTACCTGGACCTACAGCAACAACTTCACCTTTCATTGGTTTTTCTTTTGCAGTATCAGGAATAATTATGCCTGCTGCTGTTTTAGTTTCTGCTTCTGCTGGCTTAACCATAACCCTGTCAGCTAAGGGTCTTACATTAATCTTTGTCATAATTCCTTTTTAATTTTTAGTTATTAATATTATAGATTTCTTTCTTAAACTTATTTTTATATCCCCTATATAGTAAATAACGTGCCAGAGTAATTTTCATTTTCTCTTTTCTGACAAAACGTCAGTAAAAAGTTACCCAAAACAAAAAAGAGCTATCTAAAAAAGATAGCTCTTTAAAAACCAAATTATGAAAAAATAAATTATTAAATTTATTGCTTTATCGGTGCGGGTGCTGACGGTGCAGCTGGCCCCTTAGGTGCAGGCATTGTAGTATTTACTGCGTTAGGATTTAGTTCTGTTCCTTGAGTTTGATTAGCATGCCTTCCTGGTCTAAAAATAGTTGCTGTTAAACAAAGAGCTAAAAGTGCAATTGCTAAACCCCAAGAAGCTTTTTCTAAAAAGTCAGCAGTTTTTCTAACACCCATTATTTGACTTTGAGATTGGAAATTAGCAGCCAATCCTCCTCCTTTGCTATTTTGCACAAGTACTACTAATGCTAACAACAAACATACAACTAATATTAAAACTGAAATAAATACAAACATAATGTTCTTATTTTTTTACCTAATTATTTTCTATTTTATTAATTTGAGATGCAAAGTAACTACTTTTTTCTGGATTAGCCAAAATTAATTTATTATAAATTTTAATTGCCATATCTTTATGCCCTTGTTTTAAATAGATTTGAGCCATTGTTTCTGTTACAATTTCAAATTCATCTTCAACACTTTTCTTCACAACTTCATTAATACTAACGTTTTCCTTCTCCTTGTCTGGTTCTTGAGATTTTGATAACTTATTTACCTTTGGATTTTCAACTTGCAAAAATCTTTCAATTAATTCTTTTTTTGTTGGAGTGTCTGAAAGATTAGGCTCGGTGTAGGAATCGATTTCTTTAATAATGTCTGGTGTTGTATCCACCTCTTTTGCCTTTTCTGAAGGTTTTGAACCATAAAGTTTTTTAAGCTGTTCTATTCTTTCGTTAATTTTATCCATATCAGTCTTTGGAGGTTCTTCAACAGTGAACTGAAAAGCAACACTTGTTTCCATAAACTCTTTCAACTTTGCTCTATCGGGAGAATAAGTTGAGGCTAAAGTAAGACTTTGATTTTGGTTTTGACTAAGAAGTTTGGAACATTTGGCATTATAGTAGTAAGGTAAGGAAAAATAAGGATATTTCTCAATTGTCCTTTTTAGGGTATATAGAACTTGGCTATTAAATTCTTCATCCTTTAACTGCAATAAATTATTAATAAAAGTTCTATCCATATCTATTTAAGCATTTTCTTACCCTTTTTCTCTTTGAGTTTGAACTTGCAAATATAAATCATTCTTTTGAAATTCTCAAAAAAGAAAAAATAAAAACTAAATTTGCCATAATTTATCTCAAATACAACTTTAGGACTTTTACAATATATATAATAAAGTATATTCATTTATATATTGACATGAAACTAAAGAATAAAATATAAAAAACAGGCATTCATTTTCTCAAAATAAATTGCTTTCAAATTTACTCTTTTTATTAATTTAAAAACACCTTACATAACTCTCTGTAAATAAGGTTTTAATTTTCTTAAATCAAGTATAAATTTTGCAAGGTGGCAGGATACAGTATGCAAGGTGGCCGGATGTAAAAAATATGGTGGCATGTTATTAAAATTATATCTGATATAAATAAACTTATTCCTTATAAAAGAAAATTTAAAAGAGGAGTTTATAAATTTATCCTTTATCTTTTTTCTGACTATCCTATTGTAATAATTGATATGTTTAGACTAATGAAATAAAAGAAAAACATAGATGTTTAAGAAAAAATTATGTGAATATATTTGGATAATAAAATATTTGTTGTACTTTTGCAGTCCGAAAAATTGAATATAAGATGAAAAGAACATTCCAACCTTCACGCAGAAAAAGAGTAAATAAACACGGATTTAGAAATAGAATGTCAACGGCTAATGGTCGTAGAGTTTTGGCAAATCGTCGTCGTCATGGAAGAAAAAAACTAACTGTTTCTGACGAAAGATAGAATTTATTCTTTTTAGAAATATACAAAGAAGCATTGTTGTTGTATGAATAAGCAATGCTTCTTTTTTATTTCAAAAAACTTAGAACCACTCCAATGAAATTAAACAAGCAAAGAAGACAAGAGATTATTGAAAATGCTGAAGTTATTGATGCAGGTGCAGAAGGCAATTCTGTTGCAAAGCATAATGACATGGTAATTTTTATTCCTTTTGTAGTTCCTGGAGATATTGTAGATGTGCAAATTTTAAAAAAGAAAAAAAACTTTGCGCAAGGAAAAGCCATAAATTTCCACCACTATTCTGACAAAAGGACAGAGCAAAAATGTCCTCATTTCGGAGTTTGTGGAGGATGTAAATGGCAAACAATGCAATATGAAAACCAATTATTCTATAAAAACAAGCAAGTTATAGATAACCTTCAAAGAATTGGACATATTGATTGCTCAAATGCTGAAAAAATTATTGGTTCTGAAAAAATATTCTTCTATCGCAACAAATTGGAGTTTACATTCTCAACAAAACGTTGGCTTAGCGAAGAAGACATAAAAACACTTGAAAGAGGAACAAATAAAAACGGATTTGGATTTCATATTCCAAGTTTTTTCGATAAGGTTTTAGATATAGAATATTGTGCTCTTCAAAGAGAACCCTCAAATCTTATTCGCAATTTCATTAGAAATTACTCTCAAGAAAAACAACTAAGTTATTACAATATAAGAGAACATAGCGGTTTACTTAGAAACCTCATCATCAGAACAACCTCTCATGAGGAAATGATGCTAATTGTTGTCTTTGCACAAGAAAGCGATGAAATTCTCCCAATGCTTGATGCAATAGCAAAAGAGTTTCCACAGATAACTTCACTAATGTATGCCATTAACACTAAATTCAACGACACACTCTTTGACCAAGACATTATATGTTATAAGGGAAAAGATCATATAATTGAATTTATGCCACCTTTCAAAAAGGAAAAAGAAACACTTAAGTTTAAAATTGGCCCAAAATCTTTCTATCAAACCAATTCCGAACAAGCATATATATTATATAGTAAGGCAGCAGAATTGGCAAATTTGAAAGAAGAAGACATCCTTTACGATTTATATACAGGAACAGGAACAATAGCCAATTTTGTGGCACCTTATGTAAAAAAAGTTGTGGCAATTGAGTCAATTGAAGATGCAATTACTGATGCAAAGATAAACTCTAAAGAGAATAATATTAACAACACTCACTTTTTTGCAGGAGATATGGCAAAGATTCTTGATGAAGACTTTGTTAAAGAAAATGGCAAGCCAGATATAATTATCACTGACCCACCAAGAGCAGGAATGCATCCAAGCGTAGTTGAACAACTTTTAAATATTGAAGCAAAGAAAATAATATATATAAGTTGTAATCCAGCAACTCAAGCAAGAGATGTAAATATGTTAATGGAAAAGTATTCTGTAAACAAGATTCAGCCAGTAGATATGTTCCCTCACACACAACATGTGGAGAATATTATCGAACTTTGCGTAAAGTAATATTCAACCAAAATACAATATTTTGTATCTAATATCCTTGCTTAAATTTCCGACCATTCATGAGTATAAATCCAATATGAGAGAATGCGACATTATTATTCATCAATTTGGTTTATTATCCAATTAATCCAACTAATTATTGTTGAAGCTCTTCTTTTATATGTTTGTCGTGATTTTACATTATGTAACTGAGCATTCATCATCACTTCAACAATTCTTTCGTTATTCGGCATTTCTCCATTTTCAAAATATAGTTTTAATGTCTGATTAAAACTATAATGAGATAAAATTAATCTAACAAACTCCTTTTGTCTATCAAGTATATTCATATTAAATAATCGTTCTCCTTCTTTTGTTAGATAACAACCTATACTTCCTCCTTCACTTCCTATTTGAACAAGTCCTAAGTATCTACAAGCGTTTGCATAATAATCAGTTTGTCTTGAGTCAAAATCATAATTTAAGGTAATATCATCTTTGAGAATAAATCCTCTTTGATTTAGAAGCTCACATAGATTAATAATTCTATCAAAATTATTTGCCTGAGGAAAAGGAAGTTGTTGTTCTTCTACTATCCTAGTACTCTCTAATATTTCTTGAATAATCTCAATATTAAACTCTCCATCTTGTATAGAGTACTTCTTATGGTTTACTAATCTTAGAGAATTATAGCAGTTAATATCTGTAAAAGTATATTCTCTTAAATGAAAGGTACCATTTGAATATGTCAAATAAATTGGACGAACTTTTTTAGTAATCTTATTACTCCATAATTTATATGGATAATATAATTGTCTAACGAGAAAATCATCAGAAATATAATTTTTAGCCTCTATTAAACTCAAAGAATTATCTCCTTCATAACCTCCATCAATTTCAATTTGTGAATTTTCAACATCTATATTAAATAATCCATGTGGAGATTCAATATTAAAATTAAATAATAATGAACTCATTCTCCCACTCACTGTCGGAAATAAATTTTCTTCTCCTATAAAATCGTGTAATATTTTAGAAACAAATGCACAGTTTATTGCAGTAGACTCACTTGAAATGTTATTATAATCTATACTTTCAAGAAAAGTAGGAAAGTTGATTTTAGTTACTTCTATATTATCATCATTAAAAACACAAAATGTCTCAAAATTACCAATAACATAGCCACCTCGTGAATTTGGTAGAATTGCTAATCTATTTTCTTGAAATAACTTGGGTAATTGAGATTTATGATCAAACTTTGTCATCAACCTTGCCTCCCTGAACTCGTTTATTTCTGTAGATGAAATTTGCATATATCCATCACGTGAAATTTGTTCTAGAATCTTATACTTTTCAAATATTTTCTCCCAAGCAACATCATTTTTTGATTTACTCATAATTTCTTATTAATAATTCGTCTATCTCTCCCCTTTCAGTCCCAATTGAATTTATTGACCTATTTGCCTTTACTGCACTTATTTTATATTTTTTGTATTGATCTTTAATAAAATCAGTTGAAGAGTTTGAAAGTAAAAATTTAATACCTTTACTATCTAATTCATCACAAGCGACTCTTAAATCTATTTGATCATACATATTCCAGCCACCTCGAATATATCCTGTAAAGTTTGAGCTCTCTGAAATTGGGTGATATGGAGGATCTAAATAAACAAATGATTTCTCATTAGCCAACTTTAAAACTTCAGAATAATCTCCACATTGAATTTTAATATTATTCATATTAAGGTACTTATTAACTGCTTTTAATGTCGGCTCATTTACAATATTTGGATTTTTATATCTTCCAAAAGGGGCATTAAACTCTCCTGCATTATTTACTCTATAAAGACCATTAAAACAAGTTTTATTTAAAAATATAATTCTAGAAGCTCTTTGAATTGGAGTAAGGTTTTTAAATTTTTCGTTCCTATCTAAAGAACGTAATTCATAAAAATAAGCTGATTCGTTCTTATGTCTCTTTAAATCTAATATCAGTTCATCTATATTATTCTTTATGACTTCATAAACATTTATCAACTCTTTATTATAGTCATTAATAATTGCATTTTTGGGTTGCAGATGAAATAATACAGCCCCTCCTCCAATAAACGGCTCAATATATTTATATGAGCTAATATTTTCAGGTAAATGTTCAATAATAGAAGGCATTAATTGTCTTTTCCCTCCTACCCATTTTAAGAATGGAACTACTAACTTATTCGTCTTTGCCATATATCCTATCATTACATAAGTTAAACAACCATTAAAGCATACTACTTTTAATTTTAAACTTCGTGTACAAATGTACATGTTTTTTTTCAAATTGAATGTTTTGATGGCAAAAAACCTCATTAAATCTTCCGACCGCTCATGATTTGCACTCCAATTATCCTTATAACATTCGCCATATTTCACAGATACATTACCAAATTAGAAAAATAAACAAACTACTATTCCTAATATTACTATTATAGTAGAGATACAAAAGAATATCTTTTAATTATACCTATGTTGATTTAAACTCTTAAATGGCAAACGCTAAAAGTAAATATTGTATCTTTGCATACTTTAACTATAATAAAGATGCAATTCTATGGACTATAATTTTAGAGAAGTTGAGCCTAAGTGGCAAAGCTATTGGAAAGAAAATAAAACCTTTCATGTTGAAATAGATTCTTCAAAACCAAAATATTATGTTTTGGATATGTTTCCTTACCCTTCTGGTGCTGGCTTACATGTTGGGCATCCTCTTGGATATATTGCTTCTGATATTTTCTCACGCTACAAAAGACTTAATGGCTTTAATGTTCTTCATCCTATGGGATTTGATGCTTATGGACTACCTGCTGAACAATACGCTATTCAAACAGGACAACATCCTGCAATTACAACAGAAATAAATATTAAAAGATATAGAGAACAATTAGATAAAATTGGTCTTTCTTTTGATTGGGATAGGGAAGTTAGAACTTGTGATCCTAAATATTATAAATGGACTCAATGGTGCTTTATTCAACTATTCAATTCTTATTATGATAATAAGCTTAAAAAAGCTCAACCAATAGATAATTTAATTAAGCAATTTGAAATATCAGGAACTAAAGATATTGATGCATCTCAAACCGAAAAACTTTTATTTACAGAAAACGATTGGAAAAACTATTCTGAAAAAGGAAAGAGTAATATTTTAATGAATTATCGTTTAGCTTTTATTTCTGATTCAATGGTTAATTGGTGTCCTAAACTTGGTACTGTGTTGGCAAATGATGAAGTTGTTAATGGAACCTCTGTTCGTGGAGGTTATCCTGTGGAAAGAAAATCAATGCGTCAATGGAGTTTAAGAATAACAGCTTACTCAGAAAGACTTCTTGAAGGATTAAATAAGGTTGATTGGACAGATTCAATTAAAGAAATACAAAGAAACTGGATAGGAAAAAGTGAAGGAGCTGCATTATTCTTTAATCTTGAAGATAATCCATTATTAGAAGAAGGAGAAAAACAATTAGAAGTATTTACAACACGTCCAGATACTCTTTGGGGTGTTACTTTTATGGTTCTTTGTCCTGAACATGATTTAATAAGTAAACTAACAAGTCCTGAACATAAGAAAGAAGTTGAAGAATATATAACTTGGACAAAAACTCGTTCAGAAAGAGAACGTCAATCGGAAGTAAAACAAATATCAGGAGCATTTACTGGCTCTTATGCTATTAATCCATTAAGCAATGAAAGAGTTCCTATTTGGATTTCTGAATATGTTTTAGCTGGATATGGAACAGGTGCAATTATGGCAGTTCCAGCTCATGATAGCAGAGACTTTGCTTTTGCACGTCATTTTAATATTCCAATTAAGCAAGTTGTTGTACCAATAGGCGAAGAGGAAGAAGATGTAAATACATGGACAGAATCAAAAGATTCTAAAACTGGTCATTGCATTAATTCGGACTTTATAACAGGAATGGAAGTAAAGAAAGCAATGAAAGAAGTTATTGCTTATGTAAAAGAAAAAGGAATTGGTTATGGAACAATAAACTATCGTTTGCGTGATGCTATATTTTCTCGTCAAAGATATTGGGGAGAACCATTCCCTATTTATTATAAAGATGGTATTCCTTGTGTATTGGATGAAAAAGAACTTCCATTAGAACTTCCTGAAATTGATGTTTATCTTCCAACTGAAGATGGAGAACCACCAATAGCAAGAGCTAAAAACTGGAATGTAACAATTGATGGAAAGACTTATCCTTTAGATTGTAATACCATGCCAGGATTTGCTGGTTCAAATGCTTATTCTCTAAGATATATGGATCCAAATAATACTGAAAGATATTTTTCTAAAGAATCTAATGATTATTGGCAAAATGTAGATTTATATATTGGAGGAAGTGAACATGCAACAGGACACTTACTTTATTCACGTTTTACTACTAAATTCTTATTTGACTTAGGGATTTGCTGTAAAGATGAACCTTATCAAAAACTAATTAATCAAGGAATGATTCAAGGTCGTTCAAGCTTTGTTTATAGAATAAAAGGAACTAATAAATTTGTTTCCTATAATCTAAGAAACGAATATGAATTTGACCCAATTCATGTTGATATTAATATTGTTGATAATGATATATTAGATATTGAAGCCTTTAAAGCATGGAGAGAAGAATTTAAGAATGCTGAGTTTATCTTAGAAGAAGGAAAATATATTTGTGGCTATGAGGTTGAAAAGATGTCTAAGAGTTTGTATAATGTACAAAACCCTGACGACTTGGTTGAACGTTATGGAGCAGACACTTTACGTCTTTATGAAATGTTCTTAGGACCTTTGGAACAATCAAAACCTTGGGATACTAAAGGAATTGAAGGTGTATTTCGTTTTATGAGAAAACTTTGGAAACTATATCACGACAAAGATAATAATTTCAATATTTTAGAAGAAAAACCTAATAAAGAAGAATATAAATCACTTTATAAGGCAGTAAAGAAAGTTAAGGAAGATATAGAACGCTTTAGTTTTAACACTTCTGTTTCTACATTTATGATTTGTGTAAATGAATTAACAGACCTTAAGTGTAATAAAAGAGAAATCCTTGAACCCCTTGCTATTCTAATTTCTCCTTTTGCACCCCATATTTCAGAAGAATTATGGTCTTTACTTGGACATAAGGAAACAATAACATTTGCACAATTCCCAATAATTGACGAGAGTGTATTGGTTGAAAACTCATATACCTATCCTGTTTCTATTAATGGAAAGACAAGACTAACAATAGAATTTGAATTAGATAAAGATGCTAAAGAAATAGAAGAAACAGTGCTTTCAAATTCAGAGGTACAACGTTATATGGAAGGAAAACCAGCTAAGAAAGTTATATTTGTAAAGAAAAAAATAATAAATATTGTCTGCTAAAGAAGCAAATAATAAAATAATTAGGGGAATAATCTATGCTCTTATCTCATCGATAACATTTGGATTACTCCCCTTCTTTTCTATTCCTGTAAAAGCTCAAGGAATGAGTTCTGAGACTCTTATGTTTTACAGGTTTCTTATATCGGTAATTATATATGGAATTTATCTTTTCTTTCGAAAGGCAAACTTTAAATTAAGCAAAAATAATATTAGAGATATTATTCTTATAGGAGGAATGGGTTATGGATTAACAGGTCTTACATTGGTTTCTTCCTATGATTATATTCCATCAGGTATTGGAACAACAATAGGGTTTCAGTTCCCTGTTATGATTTCAATATTTATGTGGCTATTTTATAAGGAAAAGCTTCAAAAATCAATATATATTTCACTTGCTCTTTCACTTTTAGGAGTGTTTCTCCTCTCTTATTCTCCTATTCATGGTATGGTTAGCTTTTATGGAATATTACTATTGACAATAACCAATCTAATGTATAGTATGTATATAATTGGGGTTAATAAATCTTCAATGAAAGAAATTGATTCAAGTGTATTGACATTTTATGTTATTACTATTTCAATGATACTATGCCTTTCACTAAGCATTATTAGAGGAACACTTATTCCTATTCCTTCACTTATGGCTGCAAGAAATATATTATTTATGTCAATATTCTCTACAATTATTGCAAACCTCACTCTAATATTAGCAATAAAATCAATAGGCTCAACAATTACAGCACTTCTATCTCCATTAGAACCAGTAACTGCAATAATTATTGGAGCAATTGTATTTAATGAAACTGTTAATATTCAAATTATTACTGGAGTGATAATTATTATATTAGCTGTTGTTTTAATTATTTTGAATGGAAAAAATAGAGAATAAAATTTAAAGGCTGCATAAAATAAATTATGCAGCCCTTAAATTTACTTAACTTTTATCGAGTTACTTTTATTTCCAAACTCATTACAACGACAAGAAACTTTGATTTTTACTCCCTTTGTAATATTTGGCAGTGATACTTGTTCTACTTGACTACTTGTAGAGCTTTGTTGTTTTACTTTAATGGTTTTCACATCTTTTCCGTCAACGCTAATAGTAATTTGATCAATATAATGAGTCTTTACATCTTTAACTGGGTGAATTGCCTCAATACTAAGAACATTATTATTATAAGCTAGATTAACCTTTTTAGGAGGATCTGCAATTACTATTTGACTAGCTAAGATTACTGCTAGAATTGTTAATGATAATTTTTTCATAAGAATAAATTTAATAATTTGTTATGCAAAAAAATAGAAATAAATCATTATTAGTCCATGTATTGTTACTAAAACAAATCCAATAAGACTAAGTTTTTTATGTAAACGTAATTTCGGTTTAGGTTTGATTATCCTTAACCCTGTTAGCATAGAAAAGATAAATATTAGCAAACTTATCAAACTAAAATAAATTGCTATTTCCCAAAGAATTTCTAAAAAACTCATATACTTATATTTTTAAAAGGTTATAATTATGTCTGCTATAAGCAAAGATGAAAACGCTGTTATTGCAGCTGCTCTATGATAAGGAACTAAAGAACTATTGTTTTCTATCATCCCTGCAAGTACATTAGTAGTTATCATTGAAGCAATATGAACAATTGAGAAAGTCCTGTGTAGATTTAATTTTGTAAAACCAGTCTCTCTATTCTTCATTGGAGGAGGTGAGAAAAGAGCAAAACCAAGACTAGTAAAATATGAAGCATTAGTAACTCCTACTATAATCTCATGAGCATCCTTTGCCTTGTCAACACCATTTGCAGCCATCTGACCAGTTATCCCTGCCCCTATCATTCCTGCAAGTGCAAGATAACCAGTATATCTATGTACTGTATTCACTTTAGCACGAATATTCATTTCTCTATCTCTTCCCTCTGGAGAAAGCTTAAAATAATCTATATTTCGTAATAAACCCTTTTTTCCCCACAATAATCTTTGAGTAAATAGATAACGAGTAGGGAGTAAATCCTCAGCTATTGTAGAATCTGAAATATTTTCAGAAATAGAAAGAGAATCTATTTTCAAAGAAATAGAATCTTGAGCAAAAAGATTACAACCCAAGAAAAAGGCAATAAATAAAACAGCAAACTTTCTCATACAATAAAGTAATTAATGAATAGGTAATTATTATTAATTTGTAAAAATAAATCGATATTAAAATGCAAAAATATTATTTTATCCAAAATAAACAATATTTTTATCAATATTATTATTTATCCAAGCTATATTACTTAAAAATAAATTAACTTTGCATCCAAATTAATAAATCAAACACTATGGCATTACAAGAAGATATGCGCAAAGAAGGAAACTGGCTGTTTAAATACAGAAGTTATTTACCTTTATTCATTTTAGTAATAGGTTTAGCCCTATATATTTTAAAGGAATTCAATCTAAACTTTATTTTAGGACAGGAAACCACATATGAATACATATATAATTTTATATGCTTAGGCATTGGACTCTTTGGTTTATATATAAGATTTCATGTTGTTGGATATGCTGCAGAAAACACTTCTGGTAAGAACACTGCAGAACAAAAGGCAGATACTGTAAATAGCACTGGATTTTATTCCATTGTTCGTCATCCATTATATCTTGGTAATTTTCTTATGTGGCTTAGTGCTGCAATGTTGATTGCTAACATTTGGTTTATTCTTGTTTTCTGTTTGGTTTACTGGGTTTACTACGAAAGAATAATGTATGCAGAAGAAGCATATTTAAGAGAAAAATTTGGTGACAGTTATCTTAACTGGGCAAATACAGTTCCTACCTTCTTCCCAAGATGTAAAAATTACAGAAAACCTTCTCTTCCTTTTAATTGGATGAAAGCAATAAAAAGTGAGAAAAACTCCTTTGCTGCACTTACATTAATATTCTGTTTATTTGATATAATTGGTCAAATAATTACTCAAAGATACAATTTCAACTATGTATTTATTGGACTGTCTATATTCAGTCTATTAATGTATGTTGTTATTAAAATTCTAAAAGTTAGAAAAGCTTAATTCTATCTAAAGAACTTTCTTTACAATCTTCTTTTTACTTTCTGTAAAAGGAGGATAGCGAAGAGCTAAATCTAACCAAGTTTTTCTATTCAAAATGGAACGCTCGTGCGAAAAAGTTTCAAAGCTTTTTCTTCCATGATATGACCCCATTCCACTATTACCGACTCCTCCAAAAGGAAGACTTTGTGGAACAATATGCATTATTGTATCATTAACACAAACTCCTCCTGATGAAATGTTTTCAATTATCTTATCTTGTATTTTCTTTGATTGGGAAAACACATAAAGAGCTAAAGGTTTAGGCTTAACTTTTAATTCTTGAATTAAAGTATCAATATTTTCAAAACTAATTATTGGAAGAATAGGTCCAAAGATCTCTTCACTTAACAGTTCTGAATTAGGGAGAATATTCTCTATTAAAGTTGGAGAAATGTATTTTTCTTTTTCATCATAATTAGCTCCATAAATAATCTTTCCATCATCCAACATCTTTCTTAATCTAAAGAAATGCGTTTGATTAATAATCCTGCCGTAATCCTTGCTATTAATTGATTCTTCAGAATAAAACTCTTTAATTGAATTGATCATTTCCTTTACAAAAACATCCTTAATATCTTTGTGAACAAAAAGATAATCAGGAGCAATGCAAGTTTGTCCAGCATTCAAAAACTTACCAAAAGCTATCCTTTTTGCAGATACTTTAATATTAGCATCTTTTTCTACAATGCAAGGACTTTTCCCTCCCAGTTCAAGAGTAGTTGGAGTAAGATGTTTTGAAGCCTTTTCCATAACTAACCTCCCTAAAGAAGAACTTCCTGTAAAGAAAATATAATCAAACTCTAATTCCAATAGTTCTTGAGAAACTTCTTTTTCTCCTAAAGCAGTAAAAACATATTCATGCTCAAAAACTCTATCTAAAATCTTTTTAATTATTTTTGAAGTATTAGGACTATGTTCTGAAGGCTTAACAATTGCACAATTTCCAGCAGAAATTGCCCCAATTAATGGAGAAATTAAAAGCTGAAAAGGATAATTCCAAGGAGAAATAATTAAACATAATCCATAAGGTTCAGAAATAATTCTTGCCTTTGAAGGGAAACAAGTAATTGAAGAACTTACTCTTTTAGGCTTTGACCACGATTTTAACTTCTTTATACAAAGATTTATTTCCGAAATCACAAATCCAATCTCAGTAATATAACTTTCAACTGGAGATTTATGTAAATCTAAAAATAAAGCCTCTTCTATTTCCTTTTCATTGATAATTATTTCTTGTTTTAGTTCCTTCAGCTTTTTAATTCTAAAAGAAATATCTCTTGTTGCATTTGAATAGAAGAATTTCCTCTGAGATTCAAATATTCGTTTTAAATCAATATCTTTCATAATGATTCTTTTAAAATTATCCTTTTCTTGTTTTTCTTTTTGAAAGTCCAATCTTTTACTTTATATGCTAATTCAGTAGATAATATTCCAATTCCAGCACCAAACAAAACATCACTAAGCCAATGTCTATTATTTAATATTCTTGTAACACCAGTAACTGTAGCCATAGAATATCCCGCAACAGATATCCAAGGTGATAATTCTCCATATTCTTTATGAAGTAAATGAGCACAAGCAAAAGCAGTAGCTGTATGTCCTGAAGGGAAAGAAACATATTCACTTCCATCTGGCCTTTCCCGTCCAATAAACGTTTTTGAATGGAAAACAATTGCTTCCATTATTATTAATGATGAAGCATTAACAAATAACATTTCCTTCCAATTGCTCCTGCTTTCCAAACCAAAAGCTTTCATCCCATACATAATTCCAAGAGGAGCTACAAGTAAGTAATTATCGTAATTTTGATGAAACGTAGAGAAATTATCATTTCTAAAACCTCTTACATCTTTATCAAAAGGCATTGCACTGACACTTGCCAAAAATAAAGCAGAAGAAACTTTTGCAGAACTAATAAATTCCTTATCAAAAAAATTCTTCTTATTCTCAAGACTTAATGAATCATTTTGAGAATAAAGTGGATTGAGTAAAAAGCAGATTGAGACAATTAATAAAAAAAACTTTTTCATTAATTATTTTCCCAATAACTTAAACATATTCTTTTTATAAGCCTCAACTCCTGGTTGGTCAAATGGATTTACTTCAAGCAAATAAGCACTTAAAGCACATGAAAATTCAAAGAAATATATCAGCTGTCCAAGATTTTCTTCATCAAGTTTTTCTAAACAAATTCTTATTTGAGGTATTCCAGAATCAAGATGAGCCATAGAAGCTCCTTCTTCAGCCTTATGATTAATTTGAGTTAAAGAATTTTCTAATAGATAATTCAAAGAATCAATATCATCTTCAAGATATGGTATTCTTACTCTTTTTGAAGATTTATCAACATGAATTATAGTTTCAAAAACTTGTTTTTTACCATCTTGAATATATTGACCTAAAGAATGTAAATCGGTTGTGTTGATAACAGAAGAAGGGAAAATACCCTTTCCATCCTTTCCTTCACTTTCTCCAAAAAGTTGTTTAAACCACTCCGCAAAAGAAGCCATATTTGGAGAATAATTAACCATCAACTCAATGTTTTTTCCATTCTTATACATCAAATAACGCATAGCTGCATATTGCCATGCAATATTTGTTTCAAAAGTAGTATTGTTTAGAAGATTATGACGCATTTTCTTAGCTCCATGAATCAAAGTTCTAATATCATATCCAGCAACAGCAATAGGCAATAAACCAACTGGTGTTAGGACAGAATATCTACCTCCAATATCATCAGAAATAACATAAGTTTTATATCCTTCGGAGCTTGACATATCTTTCAATACTCCTTTTTCTTTATCTGTAACTGCAATTATTCTCTCTCTTGCCTTTTCTTTGCCATATTTATTTTCAAGATGAGTACGTAAAATGCGGAAAGCCAATGAAGGTTCAAGCGTTGTTCCACTCTTTGAAACCACAACCAAACAATAATTCTTCTTATCCAATATTTCAATCAAATCGGCCATATAATCCTCATTAAGAGTTTGACCTGCAAATATTATATAAGGATAATTTCTTTCCTTTTTCATTGAATTGAAATGGTTTTGAAGAGCATCAACAATTGCCTTAGCTCCTAAATAAGAACCTCCAATACCAACAACAACATAAACCTCAGCCTTGCTTCTTATTTTTTCAGACTCTGCTTCAATATCTAAAATCAATCCTTTAGAAAGCTTTTCAGGTAAATCAACCCATCCTAAAAACTCATTGCCAATTCCATTTTTATTTACTATGCTTAGATGATGTTTTGCAATTTCAGAACTTAGCTTGCCTATTTCCTTATCAGAAACATAGGATTCAAAACCTTGAAAATCTATTTTCATAATGTATAAAATTTAATTAGTTAATTATATGCTTTGCTTATTGCAAAGGTAATAATAAACTTTAAAAAAACAAACAAATAAAAGGAAAGCTTACTTTCTTGTTCAATGAAATAGGAATAAAAATATAAACCATAAATTTGAATCAGGAATAAGCAAAAAAAATGTAACCCTTTATCAGGAAATAACAAAACAAGTAATAGAACTAATTAATCAGGGATTAAATCTAATATATGTCTTGTACTGAAAAAAGTTGACACTTTTTATACAAAAAAAGTGTAACAAAAATGGAGAAAAGAGGCAAGATTACGGATGCAATTCGTATAGAGATAATCGAGGATTATCTGAGCAGTGGAGCA
>Ga0316605_10000332_pt1 | contig 37016 bp, 27 predicted proteins | sample OWC_soil_day20_n_FD_207666 | JGI IMG/M metagenome (GOLD analysis project Ga0316605, IMG submission 207666) | Wetland soil microbial communities from Old Woman Creek delta, Ohio, United States - OWC_soil_day20_noCT | ecosystem: Environmental > Terrestrial > Soil > Wetlands | place: USA: Ohio...
AGATCACATAAACACTGACAATAATGCCATTTGTTCGGGAGCTTCTCAAATATGATAGTATTTCTATCGTTGGTCTCGAAAAGAATACCGGTAAGACTGAATGCCTGAATTATCTGATAAAGCGCCTGCCTTTGGATATTATGACTGTTGCAGTCAGTTCAATTGGAGTAGACGGGGAGAGGAGAGATCAGGTAACCAGAAGTTCAAAACCGGAAATTCTTTTAAGGGATGGGATGCTCTTTGGAACTAGTGAACAACATTACAGATCCAGAAGAGTGACATCTGAGTTGCTCGATATTGGCGATGAGAGAACTTCACTTGGGAGAGTAATTACTGCAAGGGCACTTTGCGGGGGTAAAGTATTGCTTTCCGGCCCTTCTTCAACCGCTTCTCTGAGGCGATGGATGGATAGTGCCATTAAGAATCACAATGCAAATTTGTGCATTATTGACGGAGCCCTTTCCCGGATGAGCCTGGCCTCTCCGGTTGTCTCGAAATCGATGATTCTGGCAACAGGGGCAGCTTTATCTGCAAATATTAAAACTCTTGTAAACAAGACAGCTTTTGTTGTTGGTTTGGTAAATATTCCGGTTACAAAAAATGCTGCCGGGAAGATACTGGAAACTAAGGACGACGGAGTATGGAGGGTAGGAGAAGATGGAGAAATAACCCCATTGGGGATATCCTCTGCATTATCCTATGATAAGCTGGATTCATCCACTATTTCCGGGACAAAGGCTATATTTATTTCAGGAGCGTTAACCGACAGGTTCCTGAATACTATTTCCCGGGAGTCGGGAGATAAGAAAATAGAACTGATTGTCAGGGATTTCACAAAAATATTTGTTACACCTCTCAATTATAATACATTTTTGAAGAGGGGAGGTAAAGTCTCTGTTCTGAAAAAAAGTAAGCTCCTTGCCGTTTGTGTAAACCCTACAGCTCCGGACGGTACCCATCTTGATTCGGACAAACTTTGCCGCGAACTTGAAAAAGAGATAGGGTTGCCTGTTTACGATATAATAAAAAATGAATATGAGGCTTAAATCAATTTTGGATTCGCCATGTGGATTTCGCTACATTTTTGAAAAACTGCAATTGCAGTCTTCTCTGTCGCGGCATCTGCTGATGGATACTCCAATGCCTCATAAACCCTCCGATATTGCATGTATTTACGAAGAGTTACGTGAATTTAAAATTCTGTTTGCTCAGGATGGCGGTTTAAGAAATATTCTTACCTCACTCCAGATAACGCTGAGTCATCTTAGAGATATCAGAAATACGGTAACCCGTTTATCTGCGGCAGCAACGCTTGACGACATTGAATTATTCGAGATAAAGAATCTTGCAATAATTAATGAAGATATTAGAAAACACTTAAAAGGGAAAATATTATCAATTGATTTTGATAGTATGGAAGATATATTAAATCTTCTTGATCCCGAAGGACTTAGAATAAGCTCATTTTATATATATGACTCCTATGATAGTGAACTTGCTGTTCTGAGAAAAAAAATGAAGAGCGGGAGCAAATATCAGGATGAGTTGTATTATGAGGCATCAATTATCGAAGACAGGGTGAGAGGATTGCTTTCCCGTAAACTGGAAAAAGTTGTTCACCTGATATCTTCCTCTCTTGAAAAACTTGCTAAGACAGATATTTTACTCTCAAAAGTTCTTCTTCTGGAGGAGCTTGACCTTTCCATCCCTGTTGTTTCAACAGGAGCGAACAGATATACCGGAATGTTCAATCCGTATATAAAAGAGATGGTTGAGAAAGAGAAAAAGGAATTTCAGAAAGTGTCCGTCGAATTTGAAACAAATTCGCCTCTTCTCATTACCGGTGCAAACATGGGAGGGAAAACAGTTGTGCTCAAGAGTCTGGCTCTTTGCCAGTATCTGTTTCAGTTTGGCTTTGGAGTTCCGGCGGAATGTGCAGAGATTTCTCCCGTGGAAGAGGTGCATTTTTGCATTGGTGACCAGCAAAACATAGAAAGCGGGTTATCATCATTTGCTGCTGAAATTACCAGAATTGACGCGGTTTTAAAAAGTGTATATGCCGGTAAAAAAATTCTGGCCCTCATAGATGAACCGGCCAGAACTACAAATCCGCTTGAGGGAACGGCTCTTGTAACGGCTCTTATAAGAATTCTTCTTGATAAAAAACTTCTTATGGTGGTTACAACGCACTATAATATTGAAGATGTAGAATGCAGGAGAATAAGAGTTAAAGGGCTGGAAAACGGAAAAATGAATTACAGTCTCATTGAAGAGACCGGAACAAAGCCACCGAGAGAGGCACTAAGAATTGCAGCTTCTTTAGGAGTTGACAATAGATGGTTGCAGGAGGCAGAAAATCTTCTAAAAGAGAAGACAGAATAGATTTATTAAATTTCAAGGATAAGATGCAAAGCAAATTAGGTTTAGATTTTAAAAGGGTAGAGCATGCGAGAGATCTCTCGGGAAAAATTGCCGCAGAAGTTCAAAAATTTGTAGACAATTATACTACCGTAGCAGTTGAGAGAACTCTGTGCCGTCTTATGGGCATAGATGGAGTGGACAGCAATGAAGTTCCTCTTCCCAATATAGTGGTAGATGAGTTGAAAGAGAAAGGGGTACTTAATCAGGGTGCTCTCTATTTTTTAGGAAATGCGATGGCCGCAACAGGGCTCACTCCACAGCAGGTTGCCGAGGGAATATCGGACGGAACAATTGATATCACAAGAGTTGCCGCGCAAAATAAGGAAAAAATTGAGTCTGTACTTGCTCCTGTAATTGAGGAAAGCATAAGCAGAATCCGCAAAAGAAGAATGCGCAGGGAAGAATATCTGAATACCATCGGAGAAGGCCCTAAGCCCTATTTGTATGTAATTGTTGCTACTGGAAATATTTATGAAGATGTTGTCCAGGCAGAAGCTGCAGCAAGACAGGGTGCCGATATAATTGCGGTTATCCGTACAACAGGACAGTCACTTCTTGATTATGTACCGTTTGGTGCAACAACAGAAGGGTTTGGAGGAACATTTGCAACTCAGGAGAATTTCAGAATAATGCGGTCGGCTCTTGACAAAGTTGGTGAAGAGGTTGGACGATACATTCGCCTTTGTAATTACTGTTCAGGACTTTGTATGCCAGAGATTGCCGTTATGGGTGCATTTGAAGGTCTCGACGTAATGCTGAATGATGCTCTCTACGGTATCCTTTTCAGAGATATAAATATGCAAAGAACTCTTGTGGACCAGTTCTTTTCAAGAGCAATCAATTCATTTGCAGGGGTAATCATTAACACAGGAGAAGACAACTATCTCACAACTGCAGATGCATTCGAGGAAGCTCATACGGTTCTTGCATCGGACTTCATAAATGAACAGCTTGCTTTACTTGCCGGACTTCCTCCGGCGCAAATGGGGCTGGGACATGCATTTGAGATGGATCCGGAGCTTGAAAACGGGTTTCTGTACGAACTGGCTCAGGCACAAATGACACGTGAAATTTTTCCTGACGCGCCTTTAAAATACATGCCACCTACAAAGTTCATGACTGGGAACATTTTCAGAGGACATATTCAGGATGCTCTTTTCAATATAGTAGGGGTATGGACAAATCAGGGAATTCAGCTTCTTGGAATGCCTACAGAGGCAATACACACTCCTTTTATGGCTGACAGATATCTTTCCATTGAAAATGCCAAGTATATATTTTCGACTATGAAAGGGCTCGGAAACGAAGTGGAGTTTAAAGAGGGCGGAATAATCAAGTCAAGAGCAAAAGAGGTACTTGAAAACTCTATCTTACTTCTTGAAAAAATAGAAAATGAAGGACTTTTCCTTGCTTTGGAAAAAGGTCTGTTTGGAGATGTAAAACGTGCCCGGACAGGCGGTAAAGGACTCAGCGGAGTGGTAGGCAAGGGCGACAATTATGTTAACCCGTTTATTAAAATAATGTTAGGAGGAAAATAGAATGAGTGGCGGACTATATTCAATGCAGTCGAAGGAATTTGACAAAACACTAGATTTAGAGAAAGTTAAGCCATATGGCGATACAATGAATGATGGAAAGGTTCAGCTTAGTTTTACCCTTCCGGTTCCAATGGGAGATGAAGCAATAGAAGCAGCAAAGCAACTGATAAGACAAATGGGGTTTGAAAATCCGCAGGTTGTTTATTACAAGGAACTTACTCCGGGATTTACTTTTTTTAACTGTTATGGCAGCACAATTCATACAGTAAACTTCAACAACATTTATGTTCCCAAGGTTGAATCCGGTAAAATGGATATGCACGAGACTGATGATTACATCAGGGAACAAATTGGCCGTCCGCTTGTAATTGTTGGTGCCAGCACCGGCACAGATGCACATACAGTGGGTATAGATGCCATCATGAATATGAAGGGTTATGCAGGCCATTACGGACTTGAGAGGTACGAAATGATTGATGCATACAACCTTGGTTCTCAGGTTCCAAACGAAGAGTTCATTGCAAAGGCAATTGAACTTGGAGCAGATGCACTTCTTGTTTCCCAGACAGTTACTCAAAAAGATGTTCATATCAAGAACCTTGTGGAACTTGTGGAACTCATGGAGGCCGAAGGTCTTAGAGATAAACTTATTCTTGTTTGCGGGGGGCCTAGACTTTCTCACGAACTTGCAAAAGAACTCGGATACGATGCAGGGTTTGGAATGAACAGTTATGCCGACGATGTTGCATCTTATATTTCACAGGAATTTGTGAGAAGATCATCTGTAAAGAAAAATAAAATTTAAATATATAGCTATGGACAAAAATGAGATCAGAGAGGTTATTGCCAGAAGGGCAGCCCTTGAACTTAAAGACGGAGATGTAGTTAATCTTGGAATCGGCTTACCAACGCTTATTCCTAACTATCTGTCGGAAGGAGTGAAGGTAACCTTACAATCGGAAAATGGACTTCTTGGAATGGGACCGGAGCCGGCACCCGGAACTGAGGATAAAAACTACACCAATGCCGGAGGAGGATATATTTCTTATTTCAACGGTGCATCCAGTTTCGATTCTGCTTTCTCCTTTTCGATTATAAGAGGCAGACATGTAGATGTTACAATACTTGGAGCTATGGAGGTAGATGAACTCGGAAATCTTGCAAACTGGACGATACCTGGCAAGAAAACTCCCGGAATGGGTGGTGCGATGGATCTTCTGGTTGGAGCAAAAAGAGTTATTCTTGCAATGGAGCATACTGCTAAAGGAGCTCACAAAATATTGCAAATGTGCAATTTGCCACTTACAGCAGCTAATGTGGTTAGTATGATTATTACAGAGATGGGAGTTATGGAAATTACCCCGAAAGGAATAGTTCTCATTGAAATTCATCCTGAATTCACACCAGAGGAGATTCAGAAAGCGACTGGTGCAAAACTGATTATATCGGACAAATTAATTAAAATGAGAAATTAATATGAAAAAGGTATTTATTGTTGCTGCAAAAAGAACAGCTATCGGGAAATTTATGGGTTCACTTTCCTCTTTTAACCCTGGAGAGCTTGGAGCAATTGTAATTAAAGAAATTATTAAGGAGAGCGGAATCTCTCCGGAAAACATTGACTCTGTAATTGCAGGAAATATTCTTTCTGCAGGACAGATGCAGGGTGTTGCCCGCCAGGCTTCTGTATTGGGTGGAATTCCAAATGAAGTTCCTGCATACTCGATTAATATGGTTTGCGGATCTGGTATGAAAGCAGTAATGAACGGTTATGCAGAAATTCTTTCAGGTCTTTCGGATGTAATAATTGCCGGCGGTACTGAATCTATGTCCAATGCCGGATTTGTTTTACCGGGAGGCGTAAGAAATGGAATAAAAATGGGTAATATCCAGGCTATCGACCATATGGTTTGTGACGGTCTCACCGATGCATTCAATAAGTATCACATGGGTATCACAGCAGAGAACATAGCTGAAAAATATGGAATAACCAGAGAAGCGCAGGATGCTTTTTCATTCTCTTCACAACAAAAGGCAATTAAGGCTGTTGATGGCGGAGCTTTTGACAAAGAGATTGTAACGGTTGAAATAGTTTCAAAGAAGGAGACAATCCTGTTTAATAAAGATGAGTTTCCAAACAGGGCCAGTACTCCGGAAAAACTTGCAATGCTAAAACCTGCATTCAAAAAAGACGGAACAGTTACTGCCGGAAATGCATCAGGGGTAAACGACGGTGCTTCATTTGTTATGCTTGCAAGCGAAGAAGCTGTAAATAAATACGGACTTAAACCAATGGCCGAAATTGTTTCTTGTGGACAAGGCGGCGTTGATCCGGCATATATGGGTCTTGGCCCTGTTCCTGCGATTAGAAAAGCACTTAAAAACGGCGGCCTGAAACTTTCGGACATGGAGCTTATAGAACTTAATGAAGCATTTGCTGCACAAGCATTAGGCGTTATTAAAGAGCTTATTGACGAGCACAAAGTGAGTCGTGAGTGGATTGACCAGCATACAAACATAAATGGCGGGGCTATTGCTTTGGGACACCCAATTGGAGCATCCGGCAACAGAATTCTTGTATCACTTGTACATGAACTCAAAGCTTCCGGCAAAAAGGTTGGACTTGCTTCATTGTGCATTGGAGGCGGAATGGGAACTGCAATTGTAGTAAAAGCAGTTTAATTTCATTCTTTACTATAAGGAGAGCTGCCTGAATATCAGGCAGCTTTTTTTTTCAATGTCCGGCGGCGAGTTGTTGTTCTTTATCCAATACATACGCTACCAACCAATTTATTCTGGCTTGTGCGTCCTCGCTCAGCTATGCTTCGTTCCGGCCGAATCGCCCTCATCAATTAGTTGGTAGTGTAGAATAGTTGATCAAAATATTCCAACTCGCCGCCTAATGTAGCGTTCTGAAATAGGTTGACTCACCTTCGTTGCCAAATCGGCACTTCATCGCCTCCCAAAAGGGACAAGTTAGGTGCTCCTGCGTCGCAGGTTTACGCCTTCGGCGGAAATTGCTGCCGGTTATTTCGGCTTAGTCTCAAAGCCTTTTCATTCAAATTGCTAAGTCGCAAATTGTGAGATAGTTACTAAACACATCTGCCATTCCAAATAGTAAGATTCACATTTTTCGACGAAAATAAATTTTTAAATGCCTGATTAAAGATACATGCTAATTGGAATGGCAGATATTGTCTCCGGCGGCGAGTTGCAAACCCTTAATGTATTCAGTTCACATGCCAACTAATTGATAAGGGCGATTCGGCCGGAACGAAACGAAGTGGAGCGAGGACGCACAAGCCCGAAGCAATTAGTTGGCAGTGAGTAAATGACAGAGAAGACAAGCAACTCGCAGCCGGCGATTCGGCCGGAACGAAACAAAAGAGACTGCTCTTTTTGGTAAGTACCATTTTTTGTTATAATTTGGAGAAATAATAAATATCTGAGTTATGAAAATTAAATATTTGATATCAGTATTGCTGTTTGTTGCACTTGGTGCTTCAAGCCTGCAGTCGGGGAATAATCCAAAAAGAGAATTCAGAGGGGCCTGGTATCCAACAGTTGTAAATACAACCTGGAAAAATATGACTACAGATGAAATTAAAGCCGATATAATTCATCATCTGGATATATTCAAAAAGCTAAATATCAATGCTGTAATTTTTCAGGTACGTCCACAGGCCGATGCCTTGTTTGTTTCTGAACTTGAACCATGGAGTCGATTTATTACGGGTGTTCAGGGAAAGGCTCCCAATCCTCTGTTTGATCCTTCACAATTTGTAATTGAGGAGTGCCATAAAAGAGGAATGGAATTCCATGCATGGTTCAATCCATACAGAGTCACTTCGAACAAAAATGAGGTACTTGCTCCCAATCATCTCTATTTCAGTAAACCTGAACTTTTCTTACAGTACGGGCCCCAGATATACTTCGATCCGGGTAGACCCGGTTCAAGAGAGCACCTCAAAAAGGTAATTGCAGATTTTGTAGCAAGATACGATGTGGATGCAATTCACTTTGACGACTATTTTTATCCGTACAGGCTTCCATATCTTGAATTTCCGGATGAAGAGTCGTTCCTGCTGTACCACCGTGCTGATGGATTTGGTCGCTTCGACAAAAACAACTGGCGCAGAAATAATGTAAATATTCTTGTGAAAGAGCTTAATGAAACCATCAAATCTATAAAGCCGTGGGTAAAATTCGGAATAAGTCCGTTTGGAGTATGGAGAAACAATACTGTTGATCCGAATGGCTCTGAATCATCGTCTCTTCAGACAAATTATGACGATCTCTTTGCCGATATATTGTTGTGGACTAAAATGGGCTGGATTGACTACAATGCACCTCAGCTCTACTGGGAAATAGGACATTCCAGAGTTAGCTATGCCCCATTGGTAAAATGGTGGTCTAAAAACAGTAACGGGGTTAACCTTTACATCGGGCAGAGCATATCTAACCAGCTAGAAATCAAGAATCGCAATGGAGATCTTGTTAATCAGTTATTCAGAAAGATGGAAATGGTACGAAATGATTCAAATATTCAGGGTAATGTATGGTGGTCCGGGCTGAGTTTTGAAAATCATCCAAAACTGGTTGATTCTCTTGAGACAAATTACCAGAGATATCCCGCTCTTATGCCTAAATATAAAAACATCGACACAATTCCTCCCAAACCTGCATATAATCTTAAATACGTAAAAGGTTACCTGACCTGGAGCTCTCCGGAATTTGCAACAGAGCTGGATAGGGCGGTTTACTATGTAGTTTACAGATTTGGTGCCGGAGAAACTATTAATTTGGAAAATCCTTCAAAGATTGTTTCAATTATAAGAGATGCTACTAAATTCAGGATTGATGGAAAAAGAGGGGTTAAATATGTTGTTACCGCCCTTGACCGGCTTCAGAATGAAAGCATTCCTTCAAATTCAGTTTCCAGATAATTTTTCAATCTCAGATTTTGATTTTGACGTGATTACAAGATATACGCCTGCAAATATCAATGCGGCAGATAATGGTTTTGTCCAATTGAGAACATCCTGCCCGATAGAGATTGCAATCACAGACGCAAGAACTGGCTGTATGTAATTAAACATGCTCACGGTTGTGGGCCTAAGCATCTGCAGTGCAAATGCCACAAGCAGGTATGCTGCAAAAGTTCCCATAAGCAAAGCATATCCCAGTTCGAAATAAACTCCGGCAGAAGCACCAGGATTTATTGAAACGTATTTCCAGGTAAACGGAAGAGAAATAATCATTCCATAGAAAAATATCCATTTCATTACATGAATCGGGGAGTGGTTCATCATTAACGGGCGTACAATAACAAGATATAATGCATATACAAAGCAGCTGATGAGTACTATGAGATTACCTTCAAGTGTGCCTGTCTGGTTAAATCCGCCGCTCTTTGCAGTATAAAGTATCAGGGCGGCTCCGGCCATCCCGATAAAAACCCCAGATGCTTTCTTAAAAGTGACATGCTCTTTTATTATTAGAGCAGCAAAAATCATGGTTATTATTGGAGTGATAGTTATAATAAGAGAAGCATCAACCGGAGATGTTTTTGCAAGACCGGCCAAAAAAGAAAGCTGGTTTAATGTAGTTCCAAAAATACCACTAAAAAACAATAGGATATGTTCTTTGGGTGTAAATGTTTTCCCGTCTTTTTTTATAACAAACGAGAGGAGAAGGAAAGAAATAAAGGCAAATGTTATTCTAAGCTGAGACAGTCCAAACGGATCTATCCATCTTGGAGTGATTTCTCTCGAAACAGGGAGATTGATTGCGAATAAGGTATTTGCAGCAACAATAAGCAATATTCCCTTTGTTCTGTCCGAAAGCCCGGAGTACCAGTTATTCATTCCTGTGCTTCTTTTGCAGCAACTCCTGCTCTCTTACAATTTCTGCAGCTTTAGCCAGTGCCAGCTGTATATGCGGGAAAATATACTCCCTTCCTATTTCATCTGCAAACCCGGATTTTGAAAGAGTCTCCAACACATTTTCACTCACTCCTGAAAGAATAACGTGAACTTTTTCCTTCCTGGATCTCTTCCATAAATTTCTGAGATTATTAAGTCCGGTGGAATCCATAAAAGGTACTTTTCTCATCCTGATAACCCTCACCTTCAATATATGGTGTGATGTAATATCCAGTTCGTCCAGTTTGTTTGCGAGTCCAAAAAAGAAAGGGCCGTCAATTTCGTAGACTTCAACTCCTTTAGGGATGTCGAGAATTTCAATATCACTGGTATTTTCATCGTTTTCCGTTCCCGATAAGAAAGGTTGCCCTATGACTGTGATGGAAGACGTTTCTGAAACTCGTTTCACAAACAGAATAATTGCAAGTACTACTCCAACCTCAATGGCAACAGTTAAATCGACAATTACTGTAAGAAAGAATGTAAGCAGCAAAACAGCAACATCGGCTCTGTGTCCTTTCATAAGGTATTTAAATGTTCTCCATTCACTCATATTGTAGGCAACAATTATCAGAATTGCGGCAAGACACGATAGCGGTATATATACCGCATATGGCATTAAAAACAAAAATATTATTATCAGGACAATTGCGTGAATGATACCGGCAACGGGAGTTTTTCCTCCATTATTAATATTTGCCATAGTTCTGGCAATAGCTCCGGTAGCCGGAATACCGCCAAAAAAAGGTGTAACGATATTTGCTATCCCCTGACCTATAAGTTCTGTGTTTGAGTCGTGTTTTTTTCCCGTAACTCCGTCTGCAACCATTGCCGATAGTAATGACTCAATTGCACAAAGCAGAGCTATTGTTATAGCAGGCTGAAAAAGCAGCTTGATAGCCTCAAAATCTATTTTTGGAGTTACTGGTTTAGGAAGTGGTATTCCTCCGGCCAGTTCTGGAAATTTACTGCCGATAGTGGCAAATTCAATGCCCATATAACGGGAAAGAACCAGAGCAGCTATCGTTCCTAATATAATTGCGATAAGGGAGCCAGGAATTTTCGTTGTTATTTTTGGCCAGAATATTATTACAAACAGGCAAAATAATCCAAGGGCAGTTTCCCAGAGATTAATAGTTGATATATTCTGAAAATAACTAATCCATTTGGGAATAAATTCAGAAGGGACTTCATTTATTGTGAGCCCTAATAAGTCCTTAATTTGCGTGGAGAATATAACAAGAGCAATTCCGCTGGTAAAGCCAACAACAATAGGATAGGGGATAAACCGGATGATATTTCCGAGTTTGAAAACTCCCATTGCAACAAGCATTATTCCGGCAAGTACTGTCGCAATTATTAGCCCGGACATGCCGTACTCGGACACAATTCCAAAAACAATAACAATGAATGCTCCCGTTGGCCCGCCAATCAGAAAGTTTGATCCTCCAAAAAGTGAAGTCAGCAAACCGGCAACAATAGCTGTTATGAGGCCTTGCTGTGGAGTCACCCCGGATGCAATACCAAATGCAATGGCAAGGGGCAGGGCTATTATCCCAACAATAATCCCGGCAATAAGGTCGGAGGTGAATTTTTTCTTGTTATAGCCGCTGTCTTTTTTGAAAAGGCCGAAAAATTTTGGCCGAAAGACCGAAGATATCTGAAAATCCATTATATAAACTTTTGATTGAGGGCGCAAAAGTAACAATTATAATCTACCCAATCAACTTAAACAATTCCTCTGCCTTTTTAATTATCTCTTTAGTGTCAGATTGACTGCTTATTATCGCGTCTGGCTTAAGGTAATAAAGTTTATTCTCCGAACGAAACCTCTTTTCTCCGCCACCGGTAACATTGAGCATTAAAATCTTTTCACGTTCTACTTTACCGGAGTTTATACTTTTAATCATACCGGAGAGAGCTACTCCTGCAGCAGGGTGTATATCAATTCCTTCTGTTTGTTCGAAAAGAGTACAGGCTTTTTCCAGTTCTCCGTTGTCTGCAATTTCTATATCACCGTTGGTGTCATACAAAGCATCAAACAAACCTCCGGGAACAGAGTAGGGAGGTCTGCGGTTTGAGAGAACTTTTGCCGCAATGAGGAGCGCTTTTTGTCGTGATTCGTCTTCATCTGCAGGAAGAAGGTCCCGGCTTGAAACTTTCCATGCATCATACATAGGGGTAAAAGGAATGTTCTGAGAAGGTATGAGTGTCATTTTATGGTTCCCGTATCTTCCGTCTTCAATCAGCCTTAAATTTGCCTCCCATGCTGCAATTGTACCGGTTCCGCTTCCAATCGCCTGAAAGTAATAGTCCGGAATGCGTCCGATTGTTGTTGCGGCAGACAGAACAGTTGTCCCCATGCCATCTCTTCTCGCTACGTTTTTTGCGCCGCCCTCTTCAAAGAACATTTCGGACAAACAAATTTTGTTTGCAAGGTCAATTGCGTCGTAATAATCCGATCCTGTTGGAGTTGATATCAGTTTTACACAATTGTTTATTGGAGTGTCAAACCACAGAGCATCCAGGTTGTCCTCAGGAACGACAATTAAAAGAGGGATGTTGTTTTCTGAACATACTTTTGCAAAAGCACGTGAAGTATTTCCCGCAGAAGCAACTACAATAACGCCTTTCTGCTCAGGCTTAAGTCTTGCGCATACAGAATATGCCTCAGTCTCTTTAAAAGAACATGTAGCCATCTTTGCTCCAACTTCCGGCCAGTAACCGCTGAATGTGATATACAGATTTTCCAGATCCAACACTTTCGCTAGCTTTTCGCTTTTATATGTAACAGGGAATGAGGAGTCTGCCAGTTGTCTGCTGATGGGCAGCCAGTCCGAAAATTTATAAAAGCCATAAGAATCGTCTTTGAGATTGAGTTGTTTATTATCATAAACCGCTCTTATCAATGATGGTTTGTTGTAATTCGGGTCGGAAAGCAGCCATCCGGAGTCTTCAAAAATATCGCCGGTGGCGATGTTTTGTAATTTATATTTCGTCATATAGTACAAAAATATCTATTTTAGTATTGTCCTGCAATACTATTATTATCTTTTATTTCATCTGCTCTGCCACAACCTGTGCAATATCTGCAGTAGGTTTGACGTTAATGTTTTTAAAGCTTTTATAACACAACGGACAAGCAGTTACCAACTCATCGGGATTGTTCTCAAAAAGAGTAGAAAGAGCAGCTTTTGTAATCTCTTTCCTTTCCTCTTTATCAAGCGAAAGACTGCCAAGACTCCCGCCGCAGCAATGACTCTTTCCCCGCTCTTCCGAAGCAAATCTTAATTCTCCTGCCTTCATTAAAATTTCTCTGGGCTGTTCAAAAATTCCGGAGCCTCTTCCAAGATCACAAGGGTCGTGATAAACAAAACTCTTGCCGGATTTGTTTAGTGCAATTTTCCCGTCATTCAGGAGCCTGTTTATATAATCTGTATGATGGACAACTTCAATTCCAGGAAGATCATATTCTTCCTTGAAAACCTTGTAGCAAATAGGGCAGGAGAGTAAAAGAGTTTTTGCACCGGAATTAATTATTGTCTGTCTGTTTTTTTCTATAAGCTCTTTTGCAGAGGACAAGTCTCCCGAAAGCATTAAGGGCCTTCCACAGCATATTGAACCATCTTTGTCCATAAATGAGAATTGTGTACCGGATTTTTGCAGAATCTTAAAAAGAGATGTGTAAATAACCGGGGTGAGATGGGTCATGCATCCGGCATAGTAAAGAACATCAGAATTATTTACATCTGTTTTTATTTCTGACAGATAAGCCATGTGGAGTTTCTTTTCGGAAATTTCCTCTTCTCTTTTTAATAATTTAAGTTTGCAGCTGTCAATTTCTACCGGACACATCTCAACGCACCTCCCGCACATAAGGCATTTGTCTGCATGATTCATTGACTCCGGCAACCTGCGGCGCATTAACCTCAGGTAATATACCGAAGTAAGCTTTGAATTTTCACTCTTAACAGCCATAGGGCATGCATCAATACATATACCGCAGCTTGAACATGAATATATTTCACTTTCGGCATAGCCGTCTCTTGATGATGTTGCTCTGATACCAGAGTTTCTCATCCATATAAGGAATATTTCTGTTGGAATATGCATGTACCTGGAAAATGGAAGGGCAAACAAAAATGCGCCAAGAGTGAGTGAATATGCCCACCATACCGGCTGGATGAGGCTTTCGTTTGTTGCAAATGTATTGAATATTCTGTTGATTGATATTGTAAGAAAACTGCCGCCGCTTATTCCTGCAGTAAAACTTTCGGCAAAGAGTCTTAACGGAAATATTAGCCAAAGAGAATATAAAGCAATCTTGTCACCTGTTCTCAGTTTAGTGGTTCTTTTCATTCCTACAATGGCAGAGCGGAATCTTTTATAAATGGCAATTCCCACGCCCGAGAGAACTATTAAAAGAAATAAATCCATTAGGAAAAAGAAAAAATCGCCTCTGAGAGTTTCGTGTGTTTTTAAAACAAAATACCGGAAGAAAACAGGGTAGTACAAAACTCCTAACCTTTGAGGAGTATATAGCATAACCTCAATATGGCCAATAAAAATGAGCATGAACCATCCAAAGGCAATGCTTGCATGCATATACCCAAGCCTTATGTTTCTTTTGAAAATCTTAATGTGTAAAAGACAATCGGCAATTATGTCCCAGAAAGTCTTAAAGATTGCAAAGGAGAATGTGTGTTTAAGCAGTTTCATTTTCTCTTCTGCAGACAGCTTTGCTATAATTTTAAATCCTCCCACAGAAAGGTAGAGAATAATAAAAACCATTCCCAGAGTAAACGGGATGACAAATGGGTCAAATGCAAAAACTATACGCTCTCTCATATTACCCTTTATTTAATTTTCTTTTAATCAAAACGATAGCATGTCTTGTGTTAATACCTCGCGGACAAACAAGAGTGCATTTCCCGCACATCATACAGCCTTCCAGAAGAGCAACGGCTTCTGTGTCCATTCCCCCTTCCAGCAAATGCAATGCTTTTCTAAAGCTGATTTTATCAAAAGCTCCCGCACTGCAGGAAGCAACACACGAACCACAAGCTATGCAAGTTGAAATACCAGGTTCACCGGCAAGAATTTCCATGAAAAGCGAGTTGTCCGAAACATCCAGATCAATCTGGGAACTGGGTGAAAGCCGGTATCCGAAACGGTTCATTGGAGGGCTTTGTTTGAAAGGTAATTATGGATAGCAAGAGCAGACGCCCTGGCTTCGCTTAATGTTTCGGGAATTGTTTTAGGACCGGTGACGGCGCCCGCAAGAAAAACACCCTCTTTCCCGCTGTCATACATCTTTGTAATGGTATCTGAGGGTTCAATAAATCCATCTTCTGCTCTGTTCAAAGAAAGAATCCCGGAAATATCTTCTGTTGAATTATTGCTTATCATCCCTGTCATCAGGACGAGAAGGTCAAGAGATACTTTTAACGGTTTGGACGAGAGTGTATCCTCTGCCTTTATCACAACTTTGCCGTTAAAATCTTCCGATACCTCAGAAACTCTGCCTCTTATAAATCTTACCCTATATTTATTTTGCGCTTTCAGATAGAGGTCTTCGTACTTTCTTCCAAACATTCTCAAATCCATATAGAAACAAAATACTTCTGAATCCGGAAACTTCTCCTTTATTTCACAGGCCTGTTTAACAGCAGTTACACAACACACTTTTGAACATTGTCGGTTGCATACTTTCTCATCTCTCGACCCAACGCAGTGGACGAAACCTACTTTAGACGGATTATTTATATTAACCCCTTTACCGGTTTTAAACCATTTTTCCAAATCGGAGCTTGTGATTACACCATTGTAAATACCATAACCATATTCCTCTTTCTTTTCTGCAGGGAAAAGTGAAAATCCAGCGCATACTAAAATAGCAGAAACTATTTCTTCTTTTCCTCCGGAAAGCTTAATCCGGAATAGGTTTCCCTCTTTATCCGCTTTTTCGACCACCGTATTCAGATATACCGGAATGTGCTCTACGGGCTTAATTAATTTATACAAGACTGCTTCGGCACTCTCTCCTTCGGGGAAAAGCCTGTCCCATTTGGCAAGATGTCCGCCCAGTGTATCGTCTTTCTCAACAATTACAGGCTTATAGCCAAGAAGGTTCAGCTGATTTGCAGCTTCCAGCCCGGCCGGGCCACCTCCGATTATTAATACCCTGTCTGTCATATTTTGTATTTATCCTCTTTGTTGTATATAATCCCAATCTTATCCAGCAGCGGTTCAACTGCAGTCTGGTGCATTTGCAAACCAAGGTCCCACGGGTCATACCCAAGAACAAGACCGGCAACCTCTTCATAAGTAAATACGGGAATTCCTCTTGAGTCCGCACCATATGTCTTTCCCTCAAGTTCTTCAATCACATATTGCCACCGATCCAGAAAATAGGGACATCCCGGGCAGTTTGTAATTATCATATCGGGCTTGAAAGGAGCCATGGATTCAAATTTCTTGTGAGTATTCGATAAAGAGTAACCCCTGTTAGCCTGGACAAGATATTGCCTGAATCCGAAACCACAGCAGTGCCTTCTCTCTGGGTAATCAATTACCGTTCCTCCCCACGCTTCTGCCATTCCCGTAAGCACATACGGATATTCCGCACCGCCAACACCCTTTGAAGGGAACATTTTAGAGTAGTGACAGCCAATATGTTCAACAACTCTTAATGGTTCTCCTGTTGTTTTATCTACCAGCTTGTATTTCCCGTTTTCAAGTATCTTGTTTCTCAGCTTATAAATTACATCACTGGCGTGTACAACACTTTTCGGTATTTTAAATTCCCTTTTGGATGCTTCCCACAGAAGCTCCCGTATTTTAGCTTCCAATTCAGGATAGTGAAACCAGGTATTGATTATTTCGTTATATATTCCAAAAGAGGTAATACAGGAACAAACATAATTTTCATAACCGGCTTCGGTCATCAGTGCAAACTGGCGTGCAACAATTGTCATTAATGTTTCCTGAGGGATTGAATCACTGTGATATGCAATTCCTCCACAGGTTGTATGGTGTGGAGTTTCAAAAAAGTCCAGTCCAAGTCTGTCTCTAACGATATCTAAAAATACTTTTTCAGAAGCAGGAAAGAAGTTTTGGCGAATGCAGCTTCTTACATAAAAATAATGATCATCCGGTATATCTTTTTGGTAATCACTCCAGATTTTCTTTTTCCCGTCTACAATCATAATTTATTAAATATAATGTTCTTCTGAGTTAACAGTAAATATCTGTCTGCAATACTCTTCATCGCTCAAGCCTAACTCTTTGGCTCGCTTTTTAGATATTGTTTCGATTTTTTCCATGCGCTCTGTTGCTCCGGTTACATCAAATATCCTTTTTAGTTCATCTAAATCGCTTTGAGGAATTTTTCTAAGGATTCCCGGGCCCTCTCCATCAAGATTGGAACCTACTCTTTTATGAACGGCCTCAAGATTATCTTCAATCCACTTTCCAACAGGTCCGCTCTCAGGATGTTCGATATGGTGAAAAGTCCTGGGATATACGCAATATCCATAGTTAAGAATATTTCCACACAAAGCTCTGTTTAGAACTAATTGCTGACGCCCTTTCTCGGAATCAATGAAATATCCCAACTCCTGAGAGAGATTCCTTAGTGCCTGAATAATGAGCCCGGGGCCATTCTTTCTGGGGCATCTCGTAATGCAGGACATACATTGTCCGCAATACCATATTGTTTCACTCCTGAGAAGTTTCTCAATCTCTTCCTCGTCTTTTGACTGAACTGTATCAGTTATGATTCTGGGATCGTATTTGTAAAATTCGGCAGCAGGGCAGATAGCCGTGCAGGTACCACAGTTTATACAGGCATTGAGTCCCTCTTTAAAGCGGTAGTCCTCCATCAGCCTGTCGTAAAGCATTCCCATTATTTTTTTATTCTCATTTTTTCTCAAGCGAATCGATGTTTTTTGCCATCTTGTTGAGAACATTGATAAATATCAGTAACTCTTCCTTTGGAATATCCCGGATAATTCCGTCGGTCGACTCCAAAGCAATCTTTGTTATTTCTTCCTTTATTATTATTGCCCTTTCCGTAATGTGGATCTGGTTTAACCGGCGATCCGACTTGTCAGAAATTCTGTTCACCAGTCCTTTCTTTTCAAGCGCATCAATGAGTTTCGTTACGGAATTCTTATCTTTGAAAATAATATCTGCAATTTTTTGCTGAGATAAAACACCTTCGTCCCAGAGCGTATCCATGACAAGAAATTGTTCAGGTGTAAGATTAAAACCATGTTTCTGGAAAATGGAATTCATGTATTGCTTAAATTTGCAATGGACAAGATTTAGAAATACACCCACCTGTTTGTTAAGTATCATATTTGATAGTATATGCTTTTACTATTGCAAATATAACCCTTTTTTCATTAATTTGTAATAGTGATAAGTATTTTATCAACAATCTCAATTTAAGCTATGAACACCCTTGTAATATTGCTCGCAACCCTTCTGATTATTATCCTTTTGGTATTTTTGATTATGAAGTTTGCATCCTTTTCCGAAAACCTGAGAAGAGTAGAAACGGCATTCAAAGATGATATGAGGTTTCTCACATCGGAGATTCAAAATATTGGGAAAGAGAACAGAGGTGAGCTATCGGACTCCCTCAAAGAGTTTTCTGCGCAAATAACATTGAATATGAAGGCATTTCAGGAGTCCTCGGACAAAAGTTTTGCCCTTCTCTCAGAGCTTCAGCGGGAAAAACTCTCACAAATAGAAAACCGGCAGAGCGAGATGATTAAGAATACCGAAGAAAAACTTGAGCAGATAAGAGTCACAGTTGCGGAGAAGCTTGAAAAAACCCTGAGCGACAGGCTGGGACAAAGTTTTGAAACAGTTGGAAAACAACTGATGGAGGTTCAAAGAGGGCTTGGCGAAATGCAAACCCTTGCACAGGATGTTGGAGGGTTAAAGAGGGTATTAAGCAATGTGAAGATGAGGGGAGGAATAGGGGAGGTTCAGCTTTCAATGCTTCTTGAGCAGATACTTGCTCCGGAGCAGTATGAATCCAATGTAAAGACAAAACACAACGGTAAGGATTTTGTTGAATTTGCGATTAAACTTCCAGGGAAAGATGAACAAAACAAATATATCTGGCTTCCGATAGATGCAAAGTTTCCAAAAGAGTATTATGAATCTCTTCAGAATGCATATGATACCGGAGACATTGTTAAAATTGACAAGGAGCAGAAAGTGCTGGAAAATGCCATAAAGAGTATGGCAAAAGATATATGTGATAAATATATTGATCCGCCTTATACAACTGATTTTGCAATAATGTTTCTTCCTTTTGAGGGCATCTTTGCAGAAGTCGTTCGCAAAGCCTCATTACTTGAGGAGATTCAGCAGAAATATAAGGTACTTGTAACCGGTCCCACAACATTTGCGGCAATACTCAATTCTTTGCACATGGGATTCCGCACCCTTGCAATTGAAAAGCGGAGCAGTGAAGTATGGACAATACTGGGAGCTGTTAAAAGGGAGTTTGATATATTCGGAGGGCTACTCAATAAAGCACAAAAGAATATTCAGGGAGGCCTCGACGACATTGATAAACTTGTGGGTACAAGAACAAAAGCAATTCAAAGGAAGCTACGCGGAGTAGAGTCTCTTGATGAAGAAACCACCAAACTCATAATGGAAGGTTCTCAAAGCGAAAAAACCACAATGGAAGAGGATGAGTAAGTCTTAGAGTGCCTCTTTTGTTGATTTCTCTCCGGCCGCGAGTTGCATTTATCTCAGCCATCTATCCATTGCCAACTAATTGTTTCGGGCTTGTGCGTCCTCCTGCGCTGCGCTTCGTCCGGCCGAATCGCCCTCACCAATTAGTTGGCAATGAAAAAAGTGCTTAGAGATTTTCAACTCGCTGCCGGAGACCATACATATTGGCAAACTGTCCCGTCCTGAAATAGGCTGACATATCATCGCCTCCAAAATTGAGCAAAATAGGTGCTCCTGCGCCTCGCGTCTACGCCTCCGGCGGAAAAGATTTGCATGCCGCATGGATAAAACTGCGGCGAAGCCACACCATATTTCTACGTAGTAAAGCATTGTCATTTTGATATATACAACTTATTGTGGCAGCCGTTGCAAATTCTAGTCTCCGACTGCGAGTTGTAAATTTTTTTCTACCTCTTAGTACTGCCAACTAATTGTGGAGGGCGATTCGGCCGGAGGGAGCAAAGCGACTGAGGACGCACAAGCCCGAAACAATTAGTTGGCAGTGTAGAGATGGCAGAGAAAGAACACAACTCGCAGCCGGAGACAGCAATATAAAAAGAGGCTGCCTAAAAGTAGACAGCCTCACGTTTATTATTTCAAACAGTTGGAATTACGACTTATATTCATCCCAGCTCTTAATCTGAATCTGATCTATGGATATTGTGCAAAATGCATTTATAAAAGCTGAAGCAAGACGCGCATTTGTGATAAGCGGAATATTCAGGTCAATCGCTGTTCTTCTTATTTTATAACCATTGTCAAGCTCAACCTGAGTAAGGTTTTTTGGAATGTTTATAACAAAATCAATCTCTTTCGAATGGAGCATTTGCATAGCCTGAGGTTCCATTCCGGATTCGCTTGGCCAGAAAACTTTTGTTGCAGGTACATTATTATCTACAAGAAATCTGTGGCTACCACCAGTTGCAAAAAGTTTGTATCCTTTATCAATAAGGAGTTTAGAGGCAGAAAGAAGTTCTGCTTTTTGCTTGGCATCCCCGGAAGATATCAGTATTCCCTTCTTCGGAATTTTATATCCTACAGAAAGCATTGATTTTAGTACAGCTTCGTTTGTGTCGTCTCCAATACATCCTACTTCTCCGGTTGATGCCATATCAACACCAAGAACGGGGTCTGCTTTCTGGAGCCTTGAGAATGAGAACTGAGATGCCTTAATTCCTACATAATCAAGGTCAAAAGCACTTTTATTCGGAGCAGAAACCTTTTCTCCAATCATTACTCTGGTTGCAAGTTCAATAAAATTAATCTTTATAACTTTTGAAACAAAAGGGAAGCTTCTGGAAGCCCGGAGGTTACATTCAATAACTTTAATGTCATTCTCTTTTGCAAGAAACTGAATATTGAACGGCCCCGAAATCATTAACTCCTGAGCAATCTTGCGGGCTATCTTTTTAATTCTTCGTCCGGTTTCGATGTATAGTTTTTGAGGTGGAAACTGAATTGTAGCGTCACCTGAATGGACTCCTGCAAATTCTATGTGCTCGGAAATAGCATATGCGATAATTTCTCCCTTATCTGCAACTGCATCAATTTCAATTTCTTTTGCATTTTGAATGAATTCGGAAACAACAACAGGATGTTTTTTTGACACATTTGTCGCCAGTTTAAGAAATTCCTCAAGTTCTGAATTATTTGAACACACGTTCATTGCGGCCCCGGACAACACATATGACGGGCGAACAAGTACCGGATATCCTACTAAATCCACAAACTCAAAAATATCCGAAAGAGTGGTTAGTTCTTTCCATCTTGGCTGGTCAATAACAAGCCTGTCGAGCATAGACGAAAACTTGTGTCTGTCTTCGGCATTATCTATGCTTTTCGCACTGGTCCCTAATAGGTTAACGCCTGTTTTGTCGAGTTTAAGGGCGAGGTTATTTGGAATCTGACCACCTACGGATATTATTACTCCCTGAGGATTCTCAAGTTCGTAAATATCCATTACTCTCTCATATGTGAGTTCGTCAAAATACAGCCTGTCACACATATCGTAGTCTGTGGAAACAGTTTCCGGATTGTAGTTAATCATTACACCGCGCCATCCTCTCTCACGGATAGTTTTAAGCGCATTAACGCTGCACCAGTCGAATTCGACAGAACTTCCGATTCTGTAGGCTCCTGATCCCAAAACTATAATTGATTTATGGTCACCAAGATATTTGACATCATTGTGAGTTCCGTTATAGGTAAGGTAAAGATAATTTGTCTGTGCCGGATATTCTGCAGCAAGAGTGTCAATTTGTTTTACAACCGGGAGTACATTAAGTTCCTTGCGATATGAGCGAATAAGTGCAGATGCATCATCAATATCTACACTCTCTTTATAAATGAGCCTCGCAAGCTGAAAATCGGAGAATCCCTGTTGTTTTGATTTCTTAAGTAAATCACGGCTTAACTGCTCTTTGCTGTCAAGAAGCAAAAGTTCTTTGGATGTGTTGAAGATATTGTAGAGTTTGTCAAGGAACCACCTGTCGATTTTTGTAAGGTCATGAATCTGGTCAACAGTATAACCTTTTTTGAAAGCCTTGGATATCACAAATATCCTGTTGTCGGTTGGCTCCCTGAGGGCTTTATCAATATCGTCAACAGATATTTCTCTGTTTGCAACAAAACCGTGGGCACCTTGCCCAATCATTCTTAATCCCTTCTGGATTGCCTCCTCAAAAGTCCGGCCAATTGCCATAACCTCTCCAACGCTCTTCATGCTTGAGCCAATCTCTCTTGAAACTCCCTGGAATTTGGAAAGATCCCATCTTGGAATTTTGCAAACTATATAATCGAGAGCAGGTTCAAAAAAAGCAGGAGTCGTTTTTGTAACTGAATTTTTGAGGTCAAACAGACCATAACCAAGTCCCAGTTTCGCTGCGACAAATGCAAGCGGGTATCCTGTTGCTTTCGATGCCAGTGCCGATGATCTGCTCAAACGGGCATTAACCTCAATTACTCTGTAATCTTCCGAATGAGGGTCGAATGCATATTGAACATTGCACTCTCCCACAACTCCAATGTGCCTCACAATCTTGATTGAAAGCTCACGGAGAAGATGGTATTCACTATTTGTGAGTGTTTGAGAAGGAGCCACAACAATACTCTCTCCGGTGTGAATTCCAAGTGGGTCGAAATTCTCCATATTACAAACAGTAATACAGTTGTCGTAACAGTCCCGCACTACTTCGTATTCAATCTCTTTCCATCCCTTTAACGATTTCTCTACAAGAATCTGATGGGAGTATGCAAATGCCTTTTCTGCCAGTGCATTAAGCTCTGTTTCGTTGTCGCAGAAACCGCTTCCCAGGCCTCCTAGTGCATACGCAGCTCGCAGGATTACCGGGTAACCAAGGTCAGCAGCTGCCTTCCTTGCATCTTCCATATTTTCTACGGCATGACTTTTTATCGTCTTAATAGATATTTCGTCAAGCTTCCTCACAAATAACTCTCTGTCTTCGGTATCAATAATAGACTGAACTGGAGTTCCAAGTACTTTCAAATTGTACTTTTCAAAAATTCCTTTTCTAAAAAGTTCAACACCGCAATTTAACGCTGTTTGTCCCCCGAATGCCAGCAATATTCCCTGAGGCTTCTCCTTTTTTATTACTTCTTCTACAAAATAAGGAGTAACAGGCAAAAAATAAATTTTATCGGCCACACCTTCGGATGTCTGAACTGTAGCGATATTGGGGTTAATAAGGACTGTCTCGATGCCCTCTTCCCTTAATGCTTTGAGAGCCTGTGATCCAGAATAATCAAATTCTCCGGCCTCACCAATTTTTAATGCTCCCGAACCAAGTATAAGTGCTTTTTTTATCGTTGTATCCATAGGTTAAATCAGAGAAGTTTAATAAAATCGTCAAAAAGGAATTCAGTATCGGTTGGTCCGCTTGATGCTTCCGGGTGAAACTGGCAGGAGAAGAATGGTTTACTCTTGTGCCTGATACCCTCATTTGATCCGTCATTCATATTTATGAAAAGAGGTTCCCAGTCTTTTCCAAGTGAATCGTTGTCAACAGCATATCCATGATTCTGGGATGTGATAAAACATCTGTTTGTGCCGGCCATTCTTACGGGTTGATTATGACTCCTGTGACCATATTTCATTTTGAAAATCTTTGCTCCACCGGCTTTTGACAATAGCTGATTACCCATGCATATACCAAATATTGGCCGGTTCATTTCAATCGCCTTTTTAATGTTTTCAACTGCTATATCGCAAAAGTCGGGATTTCCAGGGCCGTTTGATATAAACAACCCATCATATTCTTCATTTGTAAAATCATAGTCCCATGGAACTCTTATTACTTCCACACCTCTGTTTACAAAGCATCTGATTATATTGTGCTTAACACCGCAGTCAAGTAAAAGAACCCGTTTACCTCCATTACCATATTTAATGATCTCTTTGCAGCTCACTACATCAACCTGATTAACAAGGTTGGGGTCTTCGATCTTTTCTAAATTTTTACCATCGGGAACAATTTTCCCAAGCATAGATCCTTTTTCTCTGAGAATTTTTGTCAGCTCTCTGGTATCTATTCCAAATATCCCTGGAATTTTATTCTCTTTCAACCACTCATCAAGACTTTTCGAAGCATTCCAGTGGCTGTAACTGACTGAATAGTCCGATATAATCAGGCCTCTGACATGAATTTTTTCGGATTCGTAAAAACTGGAAAGATTATTTACTACGGTATCTTCAGGAACTCCGTAATTACCTACTAAAGGGTATGTTACACAAAGAATCTGGCCGGAATAGGAGGGGTCGGTCAAGCTTTCAGGATAACCCACCATGGCTGTAGAAAAAACGACCTCGCCATCGGTGGCTTGGTCGTATCCAAATGAAAAACCATTAAACTCAATTCCATCTTCGAGATAGAGTGTAGCCGGTTTGAATTGCTGCATTTTAAGAATTTATTTCAAATTTTATAAACTTGGCAAAGTTAGTCAATATAATTCATAAAAAAAGGGGCAATTGCCCCCTTTTATCTGTATTAATACGGAACTCTCTGTTACATAGCCCTTGCAAATATTGACCAAAGTTCAGATTTTAGTTCTTCCCATCTATTCATAGTAGCTGCTGCAAAATCCTGAGTGTATTTAGTGAGCAACTCTTTAGCTTCCTGCGTCTTACCTTCTTTTATGAGCATTTCGGCTCTCTTTTCTATATCAGGAGACATTTCAAACATCTTGTTTTCAAACATTTTGACCTGAGGCTCTATTAGTTTTCTGGTTTTATCCCAGTTAATAGTTGCAATTCTGTTTGTTTCCCTGAATGACCAAATAGCTGCATCATTGCGATAACGATGTTGTCCGCAAATGCTAAAACTCTTTGGAAGAGCAATTGTGCCAGAATATATAGGAATTCTTGGGCTTTGAGCAGGGTTGTCAAACGAGAAATAGGCAATTCCGCCAACTTCGTCAGGAAGCCAGTCTCTAAGCTGAATAACATGAGAGTATGAACACTGAATAACTGCGATACCTCTTATTCTGTCTGTAACTCCCGGTTTGATTGTGTTAAGGAGGGTCCTCATTTCTGTACTCATGAAGTTAGAGACAGGTTTAATCGTCTCCTTATATTCTTTACCTTCTTTATCCCTTCTTGTCATTTCTGCAGTAAGATTTTTGGTCTGGTCAAATTCGGTTCCTTCATAAGTCTCTCTGTAAAGAGCCATTACATCTCTTACCGATACCTTTTTATCCGGTTTGATTGAGAAGGGCAACTCTTCGGAATCGAATTTTAACTTAAGCGAAGGAGCAAGTGTGTTGAATACAAAATATTCACGGAATGAGAAAGGTTTGCTTCCGCTGCTTACTTTCCAGAATTTGAACTCATCTGTTCCATTCCAAAAGCCAAGTTTCTTAGTTCTATCCTTTATGTCGCTGCTGTACATGAAGTTATCAGAATCGTTGAAATTTACTGTTGATATCCTTGGGATATTTGCAGATATTCCTACATGTTCATCGGGAATTCTTTGCGCCACCCATATTGAAGAAGGTTTCCCGGGGCCTGAACCGAAAATTTCCAGTTGCCATACCTCTTTTTTATCTGCGATTGTTATACACTCGCCGTCGTCACCATATCCATAAAGTTCAGAAAGCCTGCCAATGAGCCTTATAGCATCACGAGCAGTGGAACATCTCTGAAGAGCTATTCTTTCAAGCTCCTCAATAAGAAAAAGACCATTTGCGTTTTGTAGTTCTCTTCTTCCGGTGATTGTTGTTTCTCCAATAGCCAGCTGTTTTTCATTAAGACAAGGGTAGGCGGTGTTAAGGTATGCAAATGTCTCCTCCACTGCGGGGATTCTGCCTTTTTCTGTAACATTGCGAACGTCCCAGGGTTCTTCTGTGTGAAGTGTACCCCAGTAAACAGGTTCAGTGTCTCCTGCTTTGTAATGTTTTCTGGATGTCATCTCAACCCATGTTCTGTAATTTGAGTCACAAGTATGGGCGGTCATAACAGAGCCGTCTGTGCTGGCTTTTTTCCCTACCATAATTGATGTGCAACTTTCACTAAAATCGGAATCATCCGGATTTACGAACAGATACGGTGCCTGGGCATTCAGCCCGATGGCAGAGAGAATAAATACTAACGAAAAAAGTAATTTTCTAAAGTTCATCGGTTTATTTTATAAGTGGTTAGTTTCTTGGTTTGAAAAGATTGCTGTTACGGTCTCCCTCGATAAGTTCAAGTAGCTTGTCAATTGCATCTTCCTGAGGAACAGCACGAAATATTGCAGTCTTGCCTCTGTAAATGCTCACGTTATTTCTTCCTTCACCTACATATCCGTAATCGGCATCTGCCATTTCTCCGGGGCCGTTTACCACACAACCCATAACGGCAATGTTATATCCCTTAAGGTGAGACGTTCTTCTTTTTACCTCTTCAAAAACTTCTTCGAGGTTAAACAGAGTCCTCCCGCAGCCGGGACAGGCTATATATTCGGGTTTTGTAAATTTTCTTCTTGATGCCTGAAGCAACTCATCCCTAAAACGTGATATTTCAGATGGAGAAGCCGGTTTGTCATCTATTGAAACATTAAGATTTATATCGTCAATTTTATTGTCCAGCAGGAGAGGCCCAAAATCGCAGGAAGCCTTTAGAATAAACTCACTCCATGATTTTGAATTGTAGCTTGCAGAGATTATCCGGGATTCTTCTGAATTTCTGCCTTCGGATACATATTCGAAGCTGGTTGTCCTGTTCCGGAAATAATCGGCAATAAAAGAGGCTACAGGCAATTCGCTGGCCGGGTCTTCCGTCAGTGAAACTCGTATTGTGTCGCCAATACCTTCACCAAGAAGTGTAGCGAGCCCCACAGCCGATTTAATTCTTCCGGATTCTCCGTTGCCGGCTTCTGTAACTCCCAAATGAAGAGGGAAGTATACTCCCGATTTTGTAAAAGATTCATACAGCAATCTGTATGCATTTGTCATTACTCTTGTGTTGCTGGATTTGAGCGATATGACTATCTGATTGAAATCGCATTCCATAGCCATGTTTATCCATTCAAGAGCTGCTTCGGCCATTCCACGGGGAGTGTCTCCATATTTTTCAATAATTTTTTCTCCCAGTGAACCGTGGTTAACGCCTATTCTTATTGGAATTTTTCTCCTTTTGCATATATCAATGAGCCTTCCGAACTGCTCTCTTGCCACCGCAGGATCTTTTGCAAAGTTTCCTGGATTTATCCGGACTTTGTCGGCAACTTCTGCCGCAGCCAGCGCAACTTCGGATGAAAAGTGAACATCTGCAACAAGGGGAGTATTAAAGCCAGCTTTAGTAAGCATGGATTTAATTTCTTTAAGAGCATCAACCTCTTTTATTCCCTGAGTTGTAAGTCTTATTATCTGAGCCCCTGCATTTGAAAGTCTTACGCACTGATTAAACGAAGCTTCAATATCACAAGTAGGCGTATTGCACATTGTCTGAATCACAATTGGCCTACCGTTCCCAATAATTACATCACCTGCTTTAACCGATATATATTTCATCTCTGTTTAATATGGTACATAAGCGAAACACTAAAGATGAGCTGATTTGGATAAGTATACTGAGGAACGGTCTCGTTCAGTTTTCTGGGATTGTAAAGATAGGAGAGGGAATAATTGTAATTCGCCTCAAACTGTAGTTCCACAGGTTTAAGGACAACCGCAAAGCCTCCTCCTGCAATTATTCCAAACTCAATTCTGTTATCAAGATCATCGAACCCTGTTACTCCGGCAGCATCTCCTGCGCCGGAATAATCGTATACCGTTTTATTTAAACGGTATCCTCCGTATCCGCCAAGATTTAATAATACCCTCAATTTCCAGAAGTCCATGTGAAACTGAGATACTAATGGCAAAGAGATTAAATCAGTCCTCTCTTCAACATTGCCCAATCTATATCCGGTTTGCCAAAAAGACAAACCCGTCTGAAACCCGAAATATGGCGAAGCTCCCCAGATATCGTGATAATAAGTGTAAAGAACTGAGAAGTTTTTTGCGCTCTTTATTGCCGTGTGCTCCTTGGAAGGGTCAAATGTGACATTACTTATATTGTAACCCCACCTTACTCCAACGAGATGTTCTCTGTTCTGTCCTTTTAATGAAAGAGAAAACAGTAATATAATTGTTAATGCGAGGGCAGTCCCTTTTTTCATTTAAAAATCTCTTTTAAATCAATTTTTTGTTCCAGTTCCATTCCTTCCTTAAGTTCCAGAATATTCGAACCGGATGGAAGCGTGAATAATCTTACTTTCTCCGGCTGTTTACGTTCCTGAATATTTCCGGAGTCAAGTATACCGTTTCCATTAACATCCCTGAATATTCGTATTGAATATCTTCCTGGTTCCAGATAAGGAAAATCTAGAGTAGCATCGTATAATATCTTATATGACCGAAACACCTTTTCCCGAGTTTGACTAATCAGTTCAATAACATATGAAGAGCCATCGGCTCCTGTTACTTTAAGGTCGATTCTGGAAAGTCTTTCGTTTTTTGGCAGGTTAATAGTGCTTATAAGTGTGTCATTTGTATTGCCATAGATATCCCTGAATGCTCCTTTAGGAATTGTAAGAATATAATCATATCCCAAAAACATTTTACTCTTGGGCTTCAAGTGGTATATTCTCATTTCTGAAGAATCTTTCAATATGGAAAACGCCTCTTTTGCTTCAACCCCTTTTGGTGTCCTGGAAGTGAAAATTATATTCTTATCGTCAAAGAAAGTAAGTGGAGCAGGAAATTCTAACTTATACCCATCCTTTTCAATTAATGAAGGTACTGCTTCAATAACAACTTTCAGAAGATCCTTGCGAGGAACATTTTGCTTATTTCCGGGTTTTTGGTCGGTCTTTTTTACCCTTGGCGCAACAAGTTTGAGCCTTTCACGGGACAGTGTCAGTTTATTCAGAGAATCTGTTTTGTAATATTTAATATTGAGAAACAATGAATCCGGTACCTTAGGTGTTTTTTCTGTAATCCACAAGACAAGACTATCATGCTTAATATTAAACTGTTTTATAACACTTGACGAATCAATACCTTCAAATCCCAGAGAATCAATTGATACTTCCGGGGCGTTAAACTTAACAAATACCATCCTTTCGGAAGGTCTCTCATATGTCCTGACCAGTTGCCTGCGGCCCTCCTCCCGGAAAATATACATTTGAAGCTGATGCTTCCTTGAAAGAGATGCACTTGTGTCTTTCAAATCGATATACTTAAGCTCTTCAATTCCCTTTTTCATTACAATCCCCGGAGTGAAAAGAGTATCTAAAAAAGCCACTTTCTCATTTTCAGGGTCGTATGTATTGTTGGAATTTTTGTCAGTATATGAAAATAATCTGTATTGAACCGGCTTAAGGTTTGTCGCAAGAAAAAATCCCCATTGATCACTTCGTGTAAGAGCTGCAGGAAGTTTCTTATATAGTGCACTGTCTGAATGGTCAGTATAAAAAGCAACCAAAGCTCCGGGAACGGGAAGAAGGGTGGCGGCATCCACAACCAGTCCTGTAACGAGCATGGAGTCAACATATCCTCCTGTTGAAAACGAATATCTGTAACCAGGAAACTTATTTCCTTCATTATTATCTTCTATTGAATTTCCAAAATAAAGCGTGTAGGTGGTTGCAGAATCTAATTTTGCTGGGAATTCTACAATTACGCTTTTTCCTCTCACTTTTGCTTCAACTCTTTTCTTTTGTGGAGGCGAAAGCAGAATGTTTTTTTCGGGTTCTTTTAATACAACAAACTCGTCAAATTTTAATTCAATTTTAGCCTTTTGAGCTGGGAATTTAATTGTATTTGAATCAGGCATAACACTCAGCAAAACAGGCGCAAGAGTGTCTTTTAGCCCCCCCGAGGGAGGTGCAGTGGTATTAGCACAGGAATTTGCAAAATATACAGCAGAAAAGAGAATTGCAGCAATAATCCCGCTTCTTTGTTTGTTCATTCTTAATTAATTTTCTTTGATTTCTGTTCTGACAACATTCATTACTCCTTTTACGACAGACATTTGCTTAATAAGTTTGTCAAGGTCCTCGGTGCTGTGTACATAAAGATCAATGTATCCTTCAAAGATTCCGTCATGAGTTTCTATGAATATTTTCCTGATATTGACACTTAACACAAGTGTAATGTATTGTGTCAGTTCATTCAGTATGCCCAACCGGTCTATGCCCCTCATCGTTATCCTTGCAAGGAATGAAGGAACCGTATGTTTGCTCCATTTGGCCTTAACAATTCTTTCTCCGTCTCTTGAAGCAAGCAATATAGCCTCGGGACAACTGTTCTTATGGACTATAACCTCGTCATTATCATTTATAAACCCTATTACCTTATCTCCCGGAATAGGTCTGCAGCAGAGTGCTACCTGATAGGAGAGGGTTTTATCAAGCGGATTCTCTCTTAAAAGGAAATCTTTTTTAATATCAATCTTGCTTGGTTTATCCTTTTTAATCTCATCGGATTCAGAATCATTATCATCGCTGATTTTTTCATCTCCTTCCCAGTCCCATTCGTGTTCGCTTTCACTGCCGGTGATTCTTGAAAACTGCAGATTCCAGTATCTGACAATTTTGTTACTTGAATTTTTCTTTAAGACCTTGGACAGGTCGTTTAAATCAAGGAGATCAGCACCTATTTTGCTAAAGAGCTCTTCCCTGTTATTAAGCTTGTAGCTCTCGGAGAGCTTCTTATATACCCTTGATTGAGGTTTTATGCCAAGTGCCCTGAGCTTTTCATCAAGAATTGTCTGACCTCTTTTTTGGGAGTCTTTTATTTCGGATTTTAAAGCTTCGAGAATAATCGCTTTGGCTTTAGGGGTTTTTATAAAGTCCAGCCACTCTCTTTGAGGCTTTTGAGATTCAGCGGTTATAATTTCAATCTGATCTCCGTTTCGTAGCTCATATGTGAGAGGTACCAGTTTATAATTTGCCTTGGCTGCTATTGATTTATTACCGACTTCTGTGTGGATTGAATAGGCAAAATCTAGCGCTGTTGAACCTTTTGGCAATGCCCTTGATTCTCCTTTTGGAGTGAAAACGTAAATTTCCGAAGCAAGAAGCCCGGTATGGAACTTATCCAAAAACTCAAGTGCATTTACATCCGGATTTTCCAGAACTTCCCGCACCATATTGAGCCATTTGTCCATCTCTGTCTCGCTTGGAGATGCTCCTTTATATGTCCAGTGTGCAGCAACGCCTCTCTCGGCAAGTTCGTCCATCCTCTTTGTCCGTATCTGAACTTCAATCCAGTTCCCCTGTGGCCCCATTACAGTGCAGTGCAGCGCTTCGTATCCGTTTATTTTAGGAGTGCTTACCCAGTCGCGGATTCGGTCAGTTTTTGAAAGATAAAGTTCTGTAATGAGCGAGTAAATATGCCAGCATTGTACTCTTTCCGGCTGATCCTCTTTTGGCTCAAACACTATTCGAACTGCATACAGGTCGTATATCTGTTCAAAAGGAATCCCTTTCGCATTCATTTTTCTCCAGATAGAGTAGGGGGTTTTAGTCCTTTTTGAGACAGTAAACTTGAATCCGCTTTGTTTAAGGCTCTCAACTATAGGCTCCATAAATAAGTCTATGGCACAACCTCTTTCAACCACAGTTTGTGATATCTTGGCCTGAATCTCATCAAACTCGGAAGGAAGAGTATGCATCAGCCAGATATTTTCAAGTTCGGACTTAATGCTGTACAAACCCAGCCTGTGCGCAAGCGGAATAAATATGTACATTGTTTCACTTAAAATTTTTGCCCTTTTATGTTCGGGCATAAATTCTATAGTGCGCATATTATGAAGTCTGTCTGCCAGTTTAATAAGTATAACTCTCACATCGTCATTGAGGGTGAGCAGTATTCTCTTAAAATTTTCTGCCTGGCTGCTTGAAGAACTGTCAAATGCACTCTTGATTTTCGTTAAACCGTCTACCAGAGAGGCAATTTTAGCTCCGAAAAGCCTTTCAATATCTTCAATATTGTATTCCGTATCTTCAACAACATCATGCATCAGAGCAGCTACAATAGACTTATAGCCAAGCCCGATTTCCTGAACAACAATTTTTGCAACTGATATGGGATGGAGGATATATGGCTCGCCCGATCGTCTTCGTACGCCATTGTGGGCAGCGCGAGCAAATTCGAAAGCCTTAAGTACTGTTTCGTACTCTGTCTGGTTTGCACACCTTTTTAAACTTGCAAGCCTTAGCTCTTCAAATTCCTTATCTATAAGTTCTGTATCCTTTTCAGTAAACATTGTTTTATTAGTTATACATTGTTTATCTTATACCTGTCTACATTCTGATATGCGTGCGATAATTCTGCACCAAACAGTATAAGAGTCCAGCAGATGTTCATCCATACCAGAAAAAGCGGTATTGCCGCAAACACCCCATAAACAGCATTCAAACCGGAAACCATCAGCTGTGTTTCAAGATATAAAAACTGAACAACTACAAATGCAAATGATATAATAAGCGAAGAGTTGAATGCTGCAGCAAATTTAACCTTAATATTCGGTATAAAGTAGTACATAAGCGTAAACACCATTACAACGACTCCATAAATTGTGAGCCAGGTAAAAATAGATGTGACTGGAATAAACCGGTCAATCTGAAGCCCTACAGATTTGAGAGCGTTGGAGTATATAAGGCCCAAAGACATAAAAATCGAAATAATCAAAGGCGAAACCAGTAAAAGGAGAGGATAGTAAAGCGCCCTTTTGCCAAACGACCGTTTATCTTCAACTTTCCATATGTCGTTAAAAGACTTCTCAATACTCAGCATTAACCAGATTACTGTCCAAAGGAGAAAAATAAAACTCACTGCTCCAAAAAAACCGTTTTGTCCGGATTTAATAATATTATTGGCGAACTGAAGAATATATTGAATAATTTCTTCATTATCAGAAAAATATGTAAGCAAAAGAGTTTCAAGTTTTTGAGCAAGTCCAAATCCTTTGGTCACAGCAAACATCAGAGCAACAAACGGAACAACAGCCATTGCCGAAAAAAAACTTAAACCGACCGCCTGAAGCCCTGCTTTATCACTGCTATAACCCCTTATTGTAATTATCAGAACTTTCAGATAACGAATCATCCGGGCTCTCATTATGCTGAGCTCGGAAAGATCCAGATGCCAAATATCGATAACTACGAATTTAAGGATTCTCTGGTATGTGTGCTTTATTTCTTTGTAGCGCCTCAAGATACTTTATTCATGAATTTTGCAGGGTTAATAATATATCTTATATGTGTACCGATGCCAATTTCTCCTTGTTCGTCAAATGCAATTACATTGAATGTAAGGGCTTTGCCTTCCACTTTTATAAGTTCGGATTCTGCATAGACCTTAGCACCAACAGGACATGCCCTTTTATGTTGAACATGTACCTCAATTCCAACCGTATCCTGGTATTCCGGCAAAAATGATTTTGCCAGCTGATGTGCAGACTGCTCCATTAAAGCAATCATACTTGGAGTTGCAAATACTTCAAGCAAACCCGAACCATAATAGGCTGCCGTATCTGTTTCGGAAACAACCTTTTCAATTCTAAATTTTTTGCCGACTTCCATCTTAAATTATATTTTTTGCCATTGTAATGAAACCTTCCATTTTCTCCGGATTAGGAGAACCCATAAGTTCAACAGGCTCTGAAACCTTGTTCCATGACATTTTTTCTGCAAAAGCAGCAAGGGTTTTCAGGCCACCTCCAGTCCAACTGTATGAACCAAAAAGGGCATAATTTTTATCTTTAGGTGCGACTACCGATAACTCATGACAAAGATGTTCCATCATTGGATGCATTCCTGTGTTATAAGCGCATGAGCCGAGTATTATGCTCTTGTATTTCCATATTTCACTTATAATAAATGAGACATTTGTCTTAGAAACATCATATACTCTTATGTTTTTCACGCCTCTTTCTGCAATGAGCCTCGCTACATAGTCAGCCATTTTTTCGGTATTGCCGTACATTGATGCGAATACAATAACGACACCATTTTCAGATTCGTGCCGGCTCCACCTGTCATAGAGCTCTATGGCTTTCGACGGGTTTTCCCTCCAGACGGGCCCGTGAGAAGGGCAAATCATTTTTATATCAGTTCCTTGTAATTTGGCAAACGCTTTTTGTACCATATTGCTGTATTTGCCAACAATATTGGAGTAATACCTGCGCATTTCATCCTCATAGAAACTGAAATTTATTTCGTCATCAAAAATCCCTCCGTCAAGGGTTCCAAAGCTGCCAAACGCATCACATGAAAAAAGAATTTTATCTGTTTTATCATATGTCATCATTGTTTCCGGCCAGTGTACCCAAGGAGTTAAAATAAACGAGAGTTTATGGTAACCTAGACAGATTTCTTCTCCATCCTTTACTTCCTGAAAATTTTCTGTTCCCACTCCGTAATATGCCTCCAGCATCTTAAAAGCCTTAATGTTTGATAAAATTATAAGCTTCGGATAAAATTTTAAAAGTATTCCAATCATACTTGCGTGATCGGGTTCCATGTGATTTACTACAAGATAATCAAGAGGTCTGCCATCAAGATATTTGTTAATTTCATCAAGATAATCATCTTTTGAACCAAACTCGAGAGTATCTATCAGTGCACTTTTTTCATCATTTATAAGGTAAGAGTTATAAGCCACTCCATTTGGCAGTGGCCAGTTATTTTCAAACAGCCCTTTTTTTCTGTCATTTGTTCCTAAGTATATGACTTTGTTACTTATAACTATCTTCTTCATTGATTGATTAATATTATTTTAATGTGATTTCGTTAACATGCAAAGTTAATCAATTATCCTATAAGTTTAAAGAATTCCTCTTCGGTTATAGTCTTAATTCCAAGACTATTTGCTTTCTGGATTTTTTCCGGCCCTGGTTTCTCTCCTGCCAGTAAATATGTTGTTTTTGAGGTTACTGATGATCCGTTTTTGCCGGAATGGAGTTCAACCATCTTTTTTATCTCTTCCCGCGGTGTTGAGAAGTTTCCTGAAACCACAACTGTACATCCTTTTAACCTTTCGGACAATAATTCTTTCTTCTCTATATTTTCAAAATTTAAACCAATATCTTTAAGCTCTTTTATTATGTTAAGGTTCACCGGAGATGAAAAATAATCCGAAACAGACTGAGCCATAACTTCACCAATATCGCCCACCTCTGTCAAATCTTCTTTCGATGCAGAAATGATATTGTCTATATTGCCAAAATGATTTGCAAGGCTTTTTGCCGAATTTTCGCCTATATATCTTATTCCCAAAGCAAAAAGAACTTTAAAGAACGGCGATTTTTTTGAATCTTCCAGGCTCTCCAGAAAACGAACAGCAGAGCGCTCCTTCCATCCTTCCATTGTCATCAGCTCCCCGGCCGTGAGCTTGAATAAATCAGGAAGGTTCTTAATAAGTCCAAGGTTATAAAGCTGATCTATTGTTGCTTCCCCAATGAGAATATTCATAGCTTTCCTTCCGGAAAAGTGCAGGAATTTTGCCTTGATTTGTGTTGGACATTGTTCACTGTTTGGGCAGAAGTGTTTAGCCTCGCTTTCTTCTCTCACAAGTCTTGTCCCACAATCCGGACAAAATTCAGGGAACCTGGGGACTATTGCATTCTTATCTCGCATTGATAGCTCAACTCCGGTAATTTTAGGAATAATCTCTCCACCTTTCTCAACATAGACATAATCCGAAATATGAATGTCCATTAATGACATCTGGTCAAGGTTGTGTAACGATGCTCTCTTTACTACTGTCCCGGATAAAAGTACCGGCTCCAGATTTGCAACAGGAGTAATTGCTCCTGTCCTTCCAACCTGATAGTCAATAGAAAGCAGTTTTGTAAGTGACTGTTCTGCCTTGAATTTATATGCTGTTGCCCAGCGTGGAGATTTCGAAGTAAACCCGAGTGTTTTTTGAAGTTCCAGGTCATTAACTTTAATCACAACTCCATCGGTGGGATATGGCAGTTTTTTTCTTTCAATATCCCAATAGTTAAGGTAATCAATCACCTCATCCATGTTTTTACAAACTTTGGTATGTCCGGAAATAGGAAATCCCCATTTTCCGGCCATTTGCAAAACTTCATAGTGGCTACCGGCTATTTTCTCCTCCGAAACAAAATGGTAAAGAATCGTTTCCAGCCCGCGCTCTTCTACAATTCTGGCGTCAAGTAGCTTCAGCGAACCGGCAGCGGCATTTCTGGGATTGGCAAATAGCTGTTCTTCATTTTCTTCCCTTTTCTTATTGATTTCGTCGAATGAGCTCCATGGCATAAAAATTTCTCCACGTATTTCAAATTCAACAGGGTAACCAGATTCTTTCAAAAACTGAGGAAGAGACTTGATTTTCTTTACATTTGAAGTTACATCGTCGCCTGTAGTACCGTCACCTCTGGTTACTGCCCTTACCAGCTTTCCGTTATAATATGAAAGAGATATAGCGGAGCCGTCAATCTTTAGCTCGCAAACATATTCTACCTGTGACTCAACAGACTTTATAATTCTTTCATTAAAAGCATATAACTCATCTTTATCATAAGTGTTACTTAAAGATAACATTGGATACTTATGAGTTGCCTGTTTAAAATCAGAAGCAACAGAATCATCGGATAAATCACTTCCAACTCTTACAGTTGGAGAGTTTTCTGAAAAATAGCCCGGATATGTTTTTTCAAGAGTCTGAAGCTCATTGAGTAAAAGATCGTATTCAAAATCAGAAATAACAGGTTGATTTTCTATATAATATCTCCTGTTTTGTTCGTTAATTATTTCCCTTAGTTGCGCAATTCGTGCGCCGGCCTCTTCTCTCTTTTTTTTCATAATGTATTACACAAATTTAAATATTTTTTAATAATTTTTACCTTTGTGCGCTCAAT
>Ga0316605_10000334_pt1 | contig 36926 bp, 27 predicted proteins | sample OWC_soil_day20_n_FD_207666 | JGI IMG/M metagenome (GOLD analysis project Ga0316605, IMG submission 207666) | Wetland soil microbial communities from Old Woman Creek delta, Ohio, United States - OWC_soil_day20_noCT | ecosystem: Environmental > Terrestrial > Soil > Wetlands | place: USA: Ohio...
TGAATTAATAAGGTTAATCGATTCCAAGAGTGGCACTCTTGATAGTTAAGAATACCACTCTTAAGCAACAAGTATGCCACTCTTGAATCATGAAAACAAAGTCTTTTTACCCTGAAGACTTTATAAATAGAGGCTAAACTCCTTATTATCTTATTTAAACTCCTTATCTATAACATTGTTTTCTTTTTACAAAAAGTTGTAAGATCTGAATATTTTGTTTAACTTTGCAATACCATATCATGCATTAAAAAGAGTTGGGAACAAGTGCTTAATGGACTTATTAGCTATTATTTCAATTTTGCACAATTAAATATCATTTAAATTAATAATATACAGCTATGAAAAAGATTTTATTATTTCTGTTTATACAATTTTCTATAACAGTAGGTGGATATACACAGAATCAAACTGAAAAGTTTGACACATTGAAAAATCGCACCAATACTGTTTATGAAATCTATCCAACAACAAATATGTGGAATTTTATTAAGTTGAATACACGTAATGGAAAAATGAAGATTGTTCAATACACCATTAAAAATGACAATGGACGTTTTGAATATTCATTAAATGAAACCGAACTTGTTTCTATCGATAAAGAAGTGAATGGAAGATTTAAGTTGCAACCCACTCAAAATAGTTACAATTTTATTTTGCTAGACCAAATAGATGGAAGGATATGGCAAGTACAATGGTCGTTTGAAGCTAATAATAGATTTGTTATACCTATTGAATAAAGTTCAATTAATGATGGACTCCCTACTTGTTTTTTTATTTTTTATTCTTTTTGTTGGATTGATTGCCAGATATATTGGCTATATCATCCAAGAAAAAAAAGAAAGGGAATTACTACAAACTGTTACAAGTCTTAACCGAGGGTCAATATCAGAAAGAGAACTATTACTAAAACTCATAAAAGAAGGAATACCTGTTTCTACAATTTTTCACGATTTATACCTTGAAAAATCAAAAGGTTTTTATTCTCAAATAGATGTAGTAGTTGCAACAAAAGTAGGAATAATAGTATTTGAAGTAAAAGATTACAGTGGATGGATTTTTGGAAAAGGATATCAAACTTATTGGACTCAGATATTGGCTTATGGAGAAGAAAAATACAAGTTTTACAATCCTGTGATTCAAAATCAAAAACATATTGAAACATTGAGACACAGAATGAAGCAATGTGCAAATGTTCCTTTTTTTTCCATAATTGTATTTTATGGCAATTGTACTTTAAAAAATTTGAGTTCAATCCCTGAAGGAATATTTATATCATATCCAAATAAAGTGTCGGATATAATTAATAGTATATTAGAAAATAATCCCCCAGTTAGTTACACAAATAAAAAAGAGGTTGTAAATATTTTAAAAGAAGCTGTAGTCAACGGCAATAATCCAGAAATACAAATCCAGCATATTCAAAACATAAAGCGTATAATAAACAAAGCATAAACAAAAAAAGCGTCTCAATTTTGGGACGCTTTAGTATTAATATTTAGAATTTATATCTTCTTAGTAAACTGCAAATTCAATTATAGAGTCAGCAACTTTGATAAAGCCAGCAATGTTTGCTCCCTTTTCTCTTATTGTTGAAACAATTTAGCAAAGTTTCTTGGTGTTCTGTTTTTCCAATCACCTTTATGGTAAAGGTAAGAACCAATTAAAGGCACAACTGTTGTTGCTTCAGCATAAACCATTTGTTCGAAAGTAGTGTCAACTTTTCCCCATGATGATGCTTCTTTAAGTGTTGAAGAAGAGCAAGCTCCATCTCTAACATCAGCAACTGTAATTTGAATTGCATATTTATGCATTTCAACATCATGTCCTAAAACTTCAGCACATACAACAGTGTCTTGTGTAAAGTTCTTAGGAACACCACCACCTACCATAAATAATCCAGTGGTTTTAGCTGCAATCTTAATGTTAGTAAGTTCTAAGAAATCCTTAACAGAGTCTATGCTAAGATGATTAGTTGGGTTTTCAACTTGATGCATAACTAAACCAAATCCAGCAGAAGAATCAGTGAAAGCAGGACAGAAGATAGGCACATTGTTTTCATAACAAGCTTGAATTAATGAATCAGTCTTCTTTGCATTTCCTTCAGAAAGCCATTTACCTATTTCCCAAATAAATTCTCTTGATGAATAAGGTCTCTTTTCTAATCTATCAGCAATAAGTTTAATTGTTGAATCACAGTTTTGAAGTTCTTCTTCATCAATATATGTGTCATAAATTCTATCAATGTAGTTTGAACGAAGATATTTATCATCAATAAATGGAGTTCCTTTATAATGTTTAAATCCTAATGCTTCAAAGAAATCCATATCAATAATTGATGCTCCAGTTGAAACAACGCAGTCAATCATTTTATTTTTTACCATATCAACATAAACTTGCATACAACCTCCAGCTGAAGTACTACCTGCAAGGGTAAGAATAATTGAACATTCTTTATCATTAATCATTCTATCGTAAATATCGGCTGCAGTTGCAGTATCACGAGAAGAGAAGGACATATCTCTCATAGCATTAATCAAATCAGTTGAATTGATTTTTTTAATATCTACATGCTTAACAATATCCTTAAGTAAATCTTTCTTTTTCATGGGTTAAATTAAATTTAATATTGTTTGTATTACTTGTTTCTATTTAAATTTAGTTTGCAAAGATAGGATAATTATTTGAATTAGATATTATTGTTTTTCGTTTAGAAAAAAAACTTATAAAAAAATTGAGCAAAAACTTTGCAGTTAAAGAAAAAGTAGTACCTTTGCACTCGGAAAGTTGGCAGAGTGGTCGATTGCGGCAGTCTTGAAAACTGTTGACTGTAACAGGTCCGGGGGTTCGAATCCCTCACTTTCCGCCAAAACTTTATAAGGGATTAAGATACAAAAACTTAATTCCTTATTTTTTTATATTCTAAGTCTGATTAGTTAGATTCTGACGTGTTAAACAAATAACAAAAATTATAGCTTATTTATAAGCTTTGCAATGTTAATAGCACATTCCGCTACTCTATCATAGTTAACTATACTTAGGTTATCTTTGGGAGTGTGAGTTATTTCTTGACAGTCCATATTTTCAATAAACAACTGAGAACTTACTGCAATTGCTGGAACTCCTTGTTGAATAAAAAGACTATGGTCTCCTTGATACCAAGGTAATCCTTCAGTAATTTCTTCTGTGGAACTAATCAAATCATTAAGCTTCTTCTGAACAAATTCAGGAAGCTCAAATTGAGAAAAACAAGAAATGCCTTCATTATATCCTGCGCCATCAATATTTATATTAAAATAAATGTTGCTAAACTTATCCACATTTTGCTCAATAAACTTTACTTGACCTGGTGCACCATAATAGTCTTCACCATTGAAAACTACCAATTCAATGGAATAGTTTGAGTGATGGTCTTTTAATAATTCTGCTAAAAGTAATAAAACTGTAACTCCTGTACCATTATCAATTGCTCCTGGAGTTCCTATCTTTGTGTCGATATGGGCTGTAATGACTATACGTTTCTTAGTGTTATTGTTTTCATTTTTAGCAATTACATTATATGCTGTTTCCGAAATGCGTTCAGCTTGAGAAATCAATTCTATTTCTTGTCCAACACAAGCTAATAGTTTTTCTCCTTCAGTATCCTTCATAAAAACAGAAGGAATATTGAAATCACCATCTTCAAATAAAGGGAAAGGATAAACACCTCCAGCTGTAGCTGAATTTCTCTCTGTTGCACTAATTAATGCTTTTGGATTACCTTTTTCTATTAAAGATATTATATGTTGGTGCTCCTCAGGATTCCAAAAAGGAAAGTTTTTAGGTGCAATTTGTTGAGATGCAATTTCTCCGTAAAGGAGTAGAATTTTATTCTCTAAATTTTCTTTTTCTAATTGAGTTATGGAATTAATAGCAAGCAATTCTCCTTTTGCTGAGCATCCTAATGAGTAGTGAGAAGAAAAGACTTCAAATGCTTTTCCATTACATGTAAGTGATGCTCCATTGGTTTTCCAATCAATAACATTTAGTTCTGTTGATTCAGTTAACCAACCAATTTTTTCTAATTCACTCTTTGTGTAGGATGTTGACTTTCGGTTTTGTACACTACCGACTCTGCGTTCACCAATTTCATCGCATAATACTTGCAGATGTTTTTTTGCTTTTTCTGTTAGATTTTTTTTGTTCATGTTTTTAGAATATTTTTTTATGAAAGTGCAAAAATAGAATATCAATGAGATTTAAAATTGTAGAAATAGGACATTTTATTTTTTTTAAATAATACATATTAAGAAGGCAATAGAAAAATTAATATTTCAATAATTTCTGAACCTTCCATAAGTTTGAAGTTTTCCTACAAAGATATAAATTTTAATAATCGTGTTTAAAATATATTGAAAAAATATTGAATACTTTTAAATATAAACTATATTTGCAGTTATAATTTTAAATACAATTTAATATGGAAACATGTATTACAAATGAATGTCCTTTTGAAGCAATATCATGGCTTTGGTATTGTATAGCTGTAGTGGTATCTTTTTTAGTAGGTGCTATATGGTATGGGTTTTTATTCCCAAAGACATGGATGAAAGCCGTAAGGTATGAATGTGCTTGTGGTGCTGATGTTGTAAATGGAGAAAAATGTACTTGTAAGAAAAAGTCAGTTTTCCCAACAATGTTAATTCAATTTATTTCTACAGCTTTTGTTGTATTAATGTATTTTATTTTAACTTCAATTTCAATTTGGTTATCAGTTATTGTTGTAGTTTCTGTTAGTGCTTGGATGAAATCAACTCTAAAATTTCAAATAAGTAATTGGAAACGATACATTACTTTGGCATCAATTGATGTTGGTTATTTCTTTATTGTTTCTGTTATTGCAGTGTTATTATCATTAATTAAATATTAGAATATTATGTTGTTAAAAGGAAAAAGAATAAGTAGTGAAATTAATTTAAGAGAACCTAAGCTTATTGAAAGAACAAATAGAAAAGCTGCGGTTGTAAGTGCTATGGGAGATTATTCAAAGATTGATTACTCTTCTTTATGGAGCAAACTATGGCCGTTTATTAAGGAAAATAAGCTTTTTAATATGAGAATGGAGTTTTTAGGTATTTACCCAACATCAACTCCAAGGGAAGAATGCTTATTTGATGCTTGTATTACAATTACACGTGATGCTCCTGAAACTGATGAAGTGAAGATTAAGGAAATTGAAGGGGGTAGATATTTGAAGTTTCTTTATATCGGTTCTTATAATGATTTTAATAAGGTCTATGATATAATTTATAATGAATATTTAAAAGACAAGAGTTATAAGTTTAGAAATGCCCCTTGGCTTGAAAAGTATTTGAACAATCCTAGTAATACTCCTGAGCATAAATTAAAAACGGAAGTATATATTCCAATAGAATAAAAATTTAATCCCTTGAAATAAGATTTATTTTGAGGGATTATTTTTTAGAACATTTTTAGTTGATTTTCTTCTTTTGGTTTATAAAATTCCATTTGAGATTTTATATTCAACTTCTGAGTTTCGTTTTCAAAAACTTCTTGTAGTTTTAGGTAGTTGGGGGAGGAACAAATATATTTTTCTTGAAAACAAGACTCATACTTCGCTCTAAGTCCAATATAACTCCGGTCTAACTCCGTATAAAAATAATCCTTTGAACCTTTTCTAAGTGTAAGCCCAAATGCTGGAAGTATATATGAGGCTCCAGAGTCTTTTGCTTTATGTATTATTGATTTTATATTTTCAATATTGTCATTTATAAAAGGAAGGATTGGCATTAGGGTTATTCCTGTATATATTCCTTTTTTTGCTAAAGTTTCAATTGCATTAAACCTTAAAGATGTTGAAGGTGCAAAAGGTTCAATTATATTAGAAAGTTTATCATCAAAGGTTGTTATGGTGAAACTAACGGCTGAATAGGTTTTTGAAATTTCTTCAAGCAAATCAATATCTCTTTCAACTAAATTGCTTTTAGTTATTATATGAACGGGGTATTTATACTTATTTATTAATTCTAATGCTTTTCGTGTAAGTCTGATTTCTTTTTCAATTGGCATATAAGGGTCGTTCATTGAACCAGTACCTATTGTTGCCTTTTGCTTTCTTTTGGAGGATAATTCTTTTTGAAGAAGCTCAATTGCATTTTCTTTAATGCTAATCTGCGAAATATCGTTTATTCCATAACACTCACTTCTTGTATCGCAATAAATACAACCATGCTGACATCCTCTATAAAGATTCATATTATAACTTATCCCAAACCATGAATCAGTATGAGTAAGTTTTGATAGAATGGATTTTGCTTGAATATATTTTATGAAATTTTTATTATCCAAATATATGCTTAATTAGTCGTTAAGGAAGAAACTAATTGATGAAACTACTCTAACTTTTAGTTTTAAAGGATTTTCTGTTGGTGTAATTTCAAACTGACCTTGGTATGCTGATTTTATTCCTCCTAACTTGGATTTAGAATTTTTAGAAAATTGTTCTCCTGCTATTCTTGCATTATTCGTTGATTCCTCAATCATTTTTGGCTTAATATCATTTAGCTTAGTAAATGTATATTTAGAATCACCTTCATTCTCATATCTATTCTGAGAAAGAGTTATCCCTTGCTTGTATAAGTCAAATTGTGATAGTTCAATTTTCCTAACATTTTTAACCTTATTGGAAAGAAGAGTAATAGTTACTTCACAAAAATATCTAAGAGAATTTGAAGTGTAGTTATCGTTGTATTCTGAATTTTTTTTGTCTTTAATAATTGGAACGCCAAGATTTATTTCGCTATCTGTTAATCCGTTGACTTTAATAAAACTAACTATCTTATTATTGTTATCTTCAACCTTTTTCAAAAGAGACTGCATATCATTGTCTCCTTCGGTGTATTTTATTTCCAAATTGGCATAATCAGCATCTACAATCTTTTCCGAAAGACCTCTTACACTAACAACTCTTTCTTTATCACTAAATGTTTTTAATCCTTTATAAATAAAAAAACCAACAAATAATAAGCTTATTGAGATGCAAATGCCTATAATGATAATTGATAATTGTTTATTCTTTTCCATAATTCAAATGATTAATTGTCGGTTATTTTGTGAATAGGGAACTCTTGAAAATAAATAGTTGCATCAACTTCTTTATCTTCATTGTAGTTATTGGCTCTTTTAAGTACTCCTTTAAATATTGCAGTAATTGTATTTTCTGTCTTTTTAATTATCTGCAAGTTTCCAGAACTATATTCCATGTATTCTTCAAAGTGAGATGGAACAGTTGTGGATTTATCTTTAAAAAATTGAACCCTATAATCAGAAAAACTTCCATCACTATTAACTTTAACGCGCAGATAAACTCTATATCGAATATTCATTATGCTTGCGTTTGACTGATCTTCGCTACAAGCTATAAACTCATACATTTTTTCTGGAGCTCCAATTGGCTCAGTTTTTACCATCATTTCTGGCAAATAGTTACTCTGCCATATAATATCATCAAATTGTGCTTTGAAAAAGACTCCTGAAGAAGGAATTCCTTCTTCAAAATTAATATCTTCTTTTTCTTCTTTACATCCCCCAAACAAAATAGGAATGAAAAATATAATAAGAATTGAATATGTAATTAATCTTCTCATATCTAAAAATATTTATGAAAAATCTTTTGCAAAGGAAATAAAAAAGAACAGAAAAAGCAAGTTTTAAGGATTTAAAATAATAAAAAAAACCGTTAGTTAAAACTAACGGCTCTTTATATATTAATAATCAGTATTTTGATTATTCTAATTCATGGATAACTAAACCTGAACGTAATTTAGGCTCAAACCATGTTGTTTTAGGTGGCATAATGTTTCCACTGTCAGCAATATCAATTAGTTGTTGCATAGAAACTGCATATAAAGCAAAGGCTGCTTTCATTTCACCATTATCAACTCTTCTTTTCAATTCTCCTAAGCCTCTAATTCCACCAATGAAATCAATTCTCTTAGAAGTTCTAAGGTCTTTAATATCTAATATTTGATCTAAAACTAAATTTGAAAGAATAGTAACGTCTAAAACTCCAATTGGATCACTATCGTTATATGTACCTTCTTTTGCAGTCATTTTATACCAATTTCCGCTCATATACATACTAAATTCGTGTAGTTTTGAAGGAGTGAAGATTTCTGTTCCCATTTTTTCAACTACGAATGATTTATTTAATTTAGCAATAAATTCATCTTCACTTAAATCATTCAAATCTTTAACAACACGATTGTAATCAATAATTTTTAATTGATTGTCTGGAAAAATTACAGCCATGAAATAGTTGTATTCTTCATTTCCTGTATGATTTGGATTATTTGCTTTTCTTTCTTGTCCGACTCTTGCAGCAGCAGCAGTTCTGTGATGTCCATCAGCAACATAAAGAGAAGGAATTTCTTTTTCGAAAATTTCTTCAATTCTCTTTATTTTTGCTTGATCGTTAATTACCCAAAATTTATGTCCGAAACCATCTTCTTTTGCAACGAAATCATAAATAGGTTTTTCGTTAGTAACAACATCGGAAACTATTTTATCAATTTCTTTATGTGCAGGATAAGCAAAGAAAACAGGTTCAACGTTAGCATTAGTAATATTAACGTGAATCATTCTATCATCTTCTTTATCTTTACGAGTAAGTTCATGTTTTTTGATATTGTTGTTGAAATAATCATCAATATGAGTACATCCAACAATACCATATTGTGTTCTTCCATCCATTGTTTGAGCATAAATATAAAGTTTTGGTTCATTTTCTTTTACTAACCAACCTTTATTTTTAAACATGTTGAAGTTTTCAACTACTTTATCATATACTTCTTTTGAATGTTCGTCAATTCCTTCATTAAGATCAATTTCAGCCTTAGTAACTCTAAGTAAAGAAACTTCATTTCCAGCAGCTTCAATTCTTGCTTCAGAAGAATTCATAACATCGTATGGACGAGATGCTAAACTTGAAGCAATCTCAACAGGTGGGCGTAATCCCTTAAAAGCTTTAACTCTTGCCATTTTTTTTGTTTATTAATTATTTATAAAGTGAAATTCTGTATAATTTGCAAAATTAGTTTTTTCTTTTGAAATATGAAGAATAAAAAGAAGTTGAATTGAAATTTAATGTTATTTTTATGATTATTAGCTTATTGAAATCATTCTTTGGCTTAAAATGAATAAGAATAATTAATTAAAGATGTCATAATTGAGATAATCTTAGTAATTTTGACATTATTTTTATATTAATTATGGACGCTAAACTAACACAACACGCTAAAAACGTAATAAAAGCAGGTAGTGATGAAGCAATGAGGCTTAGAAGTGATTTTTTTGGAGTTGAACACTTGTTTTTAGGAATTGTACGAGAAAAAGAATGTAAGGCAATGCAGATATTGTCGGAGTTTAATATAGATGCACAAGCAATAAAAAAAGAAATTGAACAAACAATACAACAACAAGAAGCTTTTCGCACTATAAATCAGGAAAAAGATGTACCTCTTTTAAAACAAACTGAAAGGGTTGTAAAGCTTTCTTTTTTGGAAGCAACAGAATTGGGTGTTGAGGAAATTGGTACTGAACATTTTCTTGCAGCAATTTTGAAGGAAGGTAATAATTTGGTTTCAAATATTCTTTTTGGAAATGGCCTTACATACGATATTATTCATTCATGGATAAAGAATTCTATTGAGAATAATGATGAGGAAGATGAATTTGAGTTTGATGATAAAAAGTCTGAATCAAATCCATTTAATGAATCTGATTCAATTTTCGAACAAGAGGATGAAGAAGAAGATAGTATTTTTGAAAAGAAAATTCCAATAAAACAATCAAATAAAGTTTCTAATTTTAAGAATGAAAAGAAACCTACTCCGTTTTTAGATAATTTTGGAAAGAACCTTTCTCAACAAGCAGAGTTTGGACTTATTGATCCAATTGTTGGAAGAGAAAAGGAAATGGAAAGAATTGCTCAAATTTTATCAAGAAGGAAGAAAAATAATCCAATTTTGATTGGTGAACCAGGAGTGGGTAAGAGTGCAATTGCAGAAGGATTGGCTTTAAGAATTGCTACAAAGGATGTCCCTTACACATTATTTAAAAAGAAAATATATACTTTAGACTTAGCTTCTGTTGTTGCTGGAACAAAATATAGAGGCCAGTTTGAAGAAAGACTAAAGGGTTTAATTTCTGAATTGGAGAAAAATCCTGATATTATTCTTTTTATTGATGAAATTCATACTATCGTTGGAGCTGGAAATGCTTCTGGTTCTTTGGATGCAAGTAATATTTTCAAACCTGCTTTAGCTCGTGGAGAAATTCAATGTATTGGAGCAACTACTCTTAATGAATACAGAAAGAATATTGAATCTGATGGTGCTTTGGAGAGAAGGTTTCAGAAAGTTATGATTGAACCAACTACTCAAGAGGAAACCTTAACAATTCTAAAAAACATAAAGTTTAAATATGAACAACACCATAAGGTGAAATATTCTGATGAAGCTCTTGAAGCTTGTGTTAAACTTTCAGATAGATATATCAATGACAGACAATTACCTGATAAGGCTATTGATGCACTTGATGAAGCAGGAGCAAGAGCTCACGTTAGGGATTTGAGAGTTCCAGCAGAGATGGTTGAATTGGAGAAAAAGATAATTGATGCTGAAATTGCAAAAAAAGAAGCTGTTAGCAATAGAGAATTTGAAAACGCTAAGCTTTTGAAAATTGAGGTCGAAAATCTACAAGAAGAGTTGAATTCTAAATATAAGAATTGGGAAAAGGAAATTGAGGGTAATTATATTTCAATTGGTCAAGAAGACATTGCTCATATAATTTCAATGATGAGTGGCGTAAAGATCCAAAAGGTTAGTACTGACGAAACACAAAAGCTTCTTAAAATGGAGGAAAATCTTAAAGGAGTTGTTGTTGGACAAGATGATGCAGTTACTAAGATTTCAAAGGCAATTAGAAGAGCAAGAGTTGGAATAAATGATCCAAATCGTCCAATAGGTTCTTTTATTTTTGTTGGTCCTACTGGAGTTGGTAAAACTCTTTTGGCTAAAGAATTAGCAAGGTATTTATTTGATTCTGAAAAGAACCTAATTCGATTGGATATGAGTGAATATATGGAAAAACATTCTGTTTCAAGAATTATAGGTTCTCCTCCAGGTTATGTTGGACATGAAGAGGCTGGTCAATTAACAGAAAAGGTTAGGCAGCATCCTTATTCAATTGTTCTTTTTGATGAAATTGAAAAAGCACATCACGATGTATTTAATATTCTACTTCAAATTTTGGATGATGGTCGTTTAACAGATTCTCTTGGAAGAGAAATTGACTTTAAGAATACTATAATTATAATGACCTCTAACGTTGGAAGCAGAAAGATTAAAGATTTTGGTATTGGAGTAGGTTTTTCAACATCAGCGAGAGAAAACAAAGCGGCAGAAATTGAGCAAAGCATAATAGAAAATGATATTAATAAAACTTTTGCTCCTGAGTTTCTAAATAGGATTGATGATATAGTTTTCTTCCGTTCTTTATCGAAAGAAGATATTATTAAGATTATTGATATTGAACTTGATAAATTATCAAAACGATTGAGTGGTTTAGATTACAATATTAAATTTACACAAGAGTTAAAAGAATTTATTATTGAGCATGGAATAGACCAACAATTTGGAGCAAGACCTTTGAAAAGAGAAATCCAAAAATCTGTTGAAGATCCACTTTCTGAAGCTATTCTTGAAAATCAAGGAAAGGATAAGAAAAACATTAAAGTAACTATTAAGAAGGATAAAACAAAAATTGAAATAAGTTAATGTCGTTAATTAAAAACTTCCTATTAGAATTTGGATCATACCTTATATTAATGAAGGATGCCTTTAAGAAGCCTCAAAATATGCATATATTTCGCAGGCAAATTCTTCATGAGATGGAGGCATTGGGAGTAAATTCAATCCCTATTGTTTGTGTTATTTCTGTTTTTGTTGGAGCAGCAGTTGTAATTCAAATGATACTTAATTTGGAAAATCCGATCTATCCTTCTTGGATTTATGGATATGCTTCAAGAAAAGCTCTTATATTGGAATTTGCACCAACTGTTATTTCTTTAATTTTAGCAGGAAAATGTGCTTCTATGATTGCTTCTGAAATTGGTTCTCAAAAAATATCCGAACAAATAGATGCAATGGAGGTAATGGGGGTTAATACTGCCAATTATCTTATTTTACCTAAAATTTTTGCTTGTTTTATCTTCTTCCCTTTGCTAATAATTCTTAGTATTTTTATTGGATTAATTGGAGGAGGATTTGGAGGAATGGCTAATGGATTGTCTGCTTTTCATTACGTTGAAGGTATTAGACTTGAGTTCACTACTTACGATGTTATTTATGCTATGGTTAAAACAGCAGTAAATGCTTTAATTATATCTTCAATTGCATCATATAGGGGTTACACTATGGTTGGAGGTTCTGTTGAAGTAGGTATTCAAAGTACTAAAGCAGTTGTTCAAAGCAGTGTTGCGATAATGATTTTTAATTTGCTAATGACTAATTTGTTCTTCTAATGATTGAAATTAAAAATATATCAAAATCCTTTGAGGGAAGGCAAGTGCTTAAGAATATTAATATTCAATTTGCAAAAGGAAAATGTAATTTGATTATTGGACAGAGTGGTAGTGGAAAAACTGTTTTGATGAAAACTCTTGTTGGTTTGCATTCTCCTGATGAGGGAGAGGTTATGTTTAGTAATAGAGTGTTTAATAAAATGACAATCACTCAACAAATTGATGTTAGAAAAGATATGGGAATGGTTTTTCAAGCTGGAGCTTTGTTTGATTCTATGAATATTGAAGAAAATGTAATGTTCCCTATTAGAATGTTCCAAAGAACTTCTCGTGCAAAGATGCTTGATCAGGTTAATGTATGTTTGGAAAGAGTCAATTTGAAAGGAATAAACAATATGATGCCTTCCGAACTTAGTGGAGGAATGAAAAAAAGAGTTGCCATTGCAAGAGCTATTGCTGCAAAGCCTAAATATTTGTTCTGTGATGAACCCAATTCGGGATTAGACCCTCAAACTTCAATCCTAATTGATGAATTGATTTCTGATATTACTCATGAATATAACATTACAACAATTATTAATACTCATGATATGAATTCTGTTGTGGAAATTGGTGAGAGGATTTACTATTTGCATCATGGTGAGTTGTGGTGGCAGGGAGATAATAAGAATGTTTTGAATTCTGATAATAAGGAGCTTAATGATTTTATTTTTTGTACATCATTAACCAAGAAGATAAAAGAAAAAAATGGCAACAAATAAAGCAAGAAAAAGGAAAATTTTAGCAAATATTGGTAAATCAATGATGGCATTGATTGCAAGTGCTTTAATTGTTTGGATATTTCCTTCTAATCAGACTTTTAAATATGATTTTCAGCAAGGTTCTTTTTGGGAGTATGACAATTTAATTTCTCCAATTGATATTGTTATTAACAAGTCTAACGAAGAGTTAAAGGAAGAAAAGTCAGCAATAATTAATAATAAGAAACTTTATTTTGATATTGTTCAAGGCGACAGTATTTATATTCCTAAAGAAGTTGAAGGTTTGCCTTTAAGTTATTCAATTGTTGTTCTTAAAGATTCTGTTCCTTTTGATGTTAGATTATCTGAAATAACAGCCCCCTTAAAATTCAATAAAGAGAAAACACAAGAGGCTTTGGATATTAAATTAAATAATATTTCAACCATTAAAGAATCTATAGCTAAAGGAGACCAAATTATTGCCAAAGGAGAGGAGGTAAGTCAAACTAAATATGAAGCACTTTCAATCTATAGAAAGGCTTATGATGAAAAGTATACTGCTCATAGAATAATTTACAAACAAATTTTAGGACAGTTTATTTTGGTTGCTATAGCACTCTTGTCAATGCTATTTTTCTTCAAATATATTATTTCTGAACTTTATGAAGACAACAGAAAAATAATATTAATTCTTACTGTAATTATTATGATGGTTGGCATAACGGCAATTATTGTTGATGTCAATTTACGTTATATATATGTTGCTCCTCTTTGTTTAACGCCGATTCTTATTAGAACCTTTTTTGACTCCCGTTCATCTTTATATGTTTTCTTGGTAAATATAATAATAATTGGATTTTCTGTTCCAAATAGTTTTGAATTTGTTTTCTATCAACTTATGGTTGGGATGATGGTAATAATAAGTATGGAACACCTTGAAAGAAGATCTGACTTTATTAAAACAAGCGTTTTTGTCTTTTTTACATATACTATAGTTTACTTGGCTCTAACTCTTATTCAGGATGCTGACCTTTCAAAAATAAATCCTTATCGTTTTGCCTATTTTGCAATGAATGCAGGTATGACTCTTTTGGCATTTCCTTTAATTTTTATATTTGAAAAATTATTTGGTTACGTAAGTGAATTGTCTTTGTTGGAATATTCTGACACTAATAATAAGATTTTAAGAGAATTGTCTGTAAAGGCTCCTGGTACTTTTCAACACTCTGTTCAAGTGGCTAATCTTGCAGAAGATTTAATTCATCAAATAGGTGGTAATGCTCTTTTAGTTAGAGTTGGTGCTTTACATCACGATATAGGTAAAACATTTAAGCCTCTTTTCTTTATAGAAAATCAACATACTGGATTTAATCCTCACAATGAAACATCAAATGAAGAATCTGCTCAAATTATAACTTCACATGTTGTTGATGGGGTTAAACTTGCTCACAAATATAAACTTCCTGAACCAATTATTGATTTTATTCGCACACATCATGGTTCAACCAAAACTAAATATTTCTATAATAAGCAGAAGTTAGAACATCCAGAACTTCCAATTGATGAAAATATGTTCACCTACAAAGGACCTAAGCCATTTTCAAGAGAAACTGCTGTTGTTATGATGGTTGATAGTGTTGAAGCTGCTTCAAGAAGTTTGACTGACCATTCTGAAAAAGCAATAAGTAATTTGGTTGATGGAATAATTGATGACCAAATCAATAATGATCAATTCTCCAATTCTAACATTACCTTTAGAGATTTAACTATAATCAAACAAGTTCTTAAGCAAAAGCTTCAAGCAATTTATCATACAAGAATCCAATATCCTGTTTTAAAGTAGAAAATTACTTTTCTTATTGTTTATTTCCCCATTTTGCTGATTAGTATAAATTAATCAAGCTATATTTTTATTTTTACCTTGATTAAGTGTATGTAAATCAGGATTTATTTTATTTATATCAAGTAAAAATTTCATAACATACGACCTTAATGTAGTTATGGTCGTACCTTAGTGGTATTATGGTACGACCATAACAATAGTATGGTGGCACCATACTTTAATAAGGTGTCATGTTACTATAAGTATGGTGCCACCTTACTGAATTTTACTTGATATATTTATACTTAAATAAGGTTTATTTTGCCAAGAATCTTATATAAATAATCATATTCGACCTTAAAATAAAAATCTACTATACTACAATTTTCTTCATTAATTCTTTTCTTATAACTTTGATTTGTTTTCTAATAGGAATATCTGTTTTAAATGATAAATAGTGTCAAATCTTTTTTGTATATTTGCAGATTGATTTTAAAAAATTATATTGAAGATGAGTGAAGAATTGAATAAAACTAAAAATGGTTATTCAGCTGATAATATTACAGTTCTTGAAGGATTAGAAGCAGTTCGTATGCGTCCTGCTATGTATATTGGCGATGTTAATACAAGAGGTTTACACCACTTAGTGTATGAGGTTGTTGATAATTCAATTGATGAGGCTTTAGCAGGATACTGTACTAAAATAAATGTTTCAATTTTAGAAGATAATTCAATAAGAGTTGAGGATAATGGTCGTGGTATTCCTGTGGATATGCACGAAAAAGAAGGAAGAAGTGCGTTAGAAGTTGTTATGACTATTTTGCATGCAGGAGGAAAGTTTGATAAAGGCTCTTATAAGGTTTCTGGAGGTTTGCATGGTGTGGGTGTGAGTTGTGTTAATGCTCTTTCTACATTAATGAAAGTTAGCGTTTTTAGAGATGGGAAAGAATATGAACAAGAATATTCAAAAGGTATCCCTACATATTCAGTTAGAGAAGTAGGCGACTCATCCAAAACAGGTACAACAACTCAGTTTAAACCTGATGGTTCAATATTCACCGTTTTAGAATATAATTACGAAACACTTTGTACTCGTTTAAGAGAATTAGCATTTTTAAATAAAGGCTTAGAACTTTCAATAACAGATTATAGAGTTAAGAATGAAGATGGAAGCTATTTATCAGAAAGATTTCTTTCTGAACATGGATTAAAAGACTTTATAGAATATTTGGATGGTAATCGTGAAAAACTAATGCCAGAGCCAATTTATATTGAAGGACAAAAACAAGATATTCCTATTGAAGTTGCAATGCAATACAATACAACTTTCTCCGAAAACATTCATTCTTACGTTAATAATATTAACACTCATGAAGGAGGAACACATCTTTCAGGTTTTCGTAGAGGATTAACACGTACTCTTAAAAGCTATGCTGATAAAAGTGGAATGTTGGAAAAACTTAAGTTTGAAATAACAGGAGATGACTTCCGTGAAGGATTGACAGCAGTAATTTCAGTAAAAGTACAAGAACCACAATTTGAAGGTCAAACCAAAACTAAATTAGGAAATAATGAGGTAATGGGAGCTGTTGATCAAATTGTTTCAGAACTTTTGACAAACTATTTGGAAGAAAATCCAAAAGAGGCAAAACAAATTGTAAATAAAGTTATTCTTGCAGCAACTGCTCGACATGCAGCACGTAAGGCAAGAGAATTAGTACAACGTCAAACAGTATTGGGAGTTGCTGGATTACCAGGAAAACTTGCAGACTGTTCAGATGCTGATCCTCAAAAATGTGAATTATTCCTTGTCGAAGGAGATTCAGCAGGTGGAACAGCAAAACAAGGAAGAAACAGAGAATATCAAGCAATTCTTCCACTTAGAGGAAAGATATTAAATGTTGAAAAAGCAATGCCTCATAGAGTTTTGGATTCAGAAGAAATAAAGAATATTTACACAGCTCTTGGAGTTTCAATTGGTACTGCTGAAGACAGCAAGGCTTTGAATATGGAAAAATTGCGTTATCATAAGGTTGTTATTATGACTGATGCCGACGTTGATGGTAGCCATATTGCAACTCTAATTCTAACTTTCTTCTTTAGATATATGAGAGAATTGATTGAAAGTGGATATGTTTACATTGCAACTCCTCCTTTATATTTAGTGAAAAAAGGAAAACAAGAGCGTTATTGTTGGACAGAAGAAGAACGTCAAAAATATCAAGAAGAATTTGGAGAATCAGGAGTTTCAGTTCAACGTTACAAAGGTCTTGGAGAAATGAGCGAAACTCAACTTTGGGAAACAACAATGAATCCAGAATCAAGAACATTCCGTCAAGTTGATATTGAAAACGCATCAGAAGCAGACAGAGTATTTTCAATGCTTATGGGAGATGAAGTACCTCCAAGAAGAGAGTTTATTGAGAAGAATGCAACTTATGCAAATATTGATGCATAATTAGGCAAGAAGAGAATATACTTTTTAAATATTATTGCTCCAATACTTCCTGAAAAAGTTTTGGAGCTTTTTTTATGCCTTTTTCTTTAAATATCCTTTAAGGAGTGAAACCAATTGCTCCAATTCTTTCATTCTAAATATTTTTGCAATTAAATAGTAGCTTATTCCACCAATAATAATACCTAAAATAAGTTTTAGAAGATAGGATATTTCAATATAATTAATCAAATAGACAACTCCTCCCATAAAAGCTGCAGCTAAAAGAACTTTACCAATATCTTTTAATTGAGTAGGGATATTAAATTCAACTAATTTTGAAGCAAAATAAGTATTAAGAGCAAGATTAATTAATGCATAAACAATTAAGCTCAAACAAAGAGCATACATGCCAAAAGGTAAAGAAATAAATAAAAGAGCAATACCAATAATCTTTTTAACTATTTCTAATCTTAAAAACAAATCACTTCTTCCCTTAACCTGCATAAGATTTTGATGAATGGCATTAATTGGGTAGAACATATAGTAAATTGAAATAATTTGAAGAATAGGTACAATTCCTATCCATTTTTTAGTAAGGATAAAAACAATTAAAGGTTCAGCTACAGCAGCTAATCCTATCATTAAAGGAAAAACTATAAAAGCTGAAAGACGTATATATTCACGATATACTAATTTAAGTTTATCATTATCATCTTGAATAGAAGACATAATAGGGTAGGTAACCCTCCAGAGAATTCCTGTAATGTTGGAAGAAGGAAATTGAGCAAATTGGTCTGCACGAGTGTAGTAACCAAGATCTGTGGCAGAAAATCTTTTCCCAATAACCAATGTGTAGAGATTTAAGTAAATGGTATGAATAAGATTAGCTAATAAAATCTTTGAACCAAAGCCAAAAAGTCGAGTAAATGAAGATTTTGAGAATATTAGTTTAGGTCTCCATTTTTCAAAATACCAAAAAAGAGATGTTTGAAATAAATTTATAGCAGTAAACTGTGCAACCAAAGCCCAAACTCCAAATCCTTTGTATGCCATCACAATTCCAATTGCACCTCCAATTGCAACAGATATTAAGGAAGCTTTTGCCTGAGTTTTAAAGTCAATTTTTATAGTAAGAATTGTTTTTTGAATAACTTGAAATGCCAAAATTATTAAATTCACAGACATAACTTGAATAACAAGTTTAAGCTTTGGCATTGCATAGAAATTGGCAATTATTCCAGAAGAAAGGAAGAAAATAAGAGCAAGAAATATTCCTATTATAATATTAAAATAGAAAACTGTTGAATAATCTGTTTCATTTCTATCTTTCTTTTGAATTAGAGCATTGGAAAGTCCTCCATCTGTAAAAGTTTGAGCCAGAGCCATGAAAATGGCAAGCATACCAATAAGTCCATAATCTGATGGGAAGAGAAGACGAGCAATAATTATTTGTACAATAAATTGAATTATTTGAACCGAAAAACGTTCAATAGCACTCCATATAACTCCATTTATTGTTTTTTCTTTTATATCCATTGTTGCAAAATTAATATAAATATGCTTAATGCAAAGCAAAAAATGATTATATTTGCATCTTTATTTGATGATAATTTAATATTGTAAATGTTATGTTAAATACAAAATATATATTCGTTACAGGAGGTGTAACCTCTTCATTAGGAAAGGGAATAATGGCTTCTTCACTTGCTTTACTTCTTAAACTTAGAGGTTTTTCAGTTACAATTCAAAAGTTAGATCCATACTTAAATGTTGACCCAGGAACATTAAACCCTTATGAACATGGAGAATGTTTCGTCACTGAGGATGGAGCAGAAACAGATTTGGACTTAGGACATTATGAACGTTTTACTAATGTTAGAACTTCTCAGGCAAATAACGTAACAACAGGAAGAATATATCAAACAGTTATTGATAAAGAACGTAGAGGAGATTATTTGGGAGGAACAGTTCAAGTTATTCCTCATGTAACTGATGAAATTAAAAGAAGAATTCAAGTACTTGGCAATACAAATCAATACGACTTTGTTATTACAGAATTAGGAGGAGTGGTTGGAGATATAGAATCACTTCCTTTTATTGAATCTGTTCGTCAAATGAAATGGGAGTTAGGTAAAAATGTTGTTGTAATACACCTAACCTATATTCCTTATCTTTCAGCAGCAGGAGAGTTGAAAACAAAACCAACTCAACATTCTGTAAAGGAAATGCAAGAACAAGGAGTTCAACCAGATATTATTGTATGTCGTACAGAACATAAACTTCATGATGGAATTAAAGATAAAATTGCACTATTTTGTAATGTGGATAGAGAAAGTGTAATTGAATCATTAGATGCTCCTTCAATATACGAAGTGCCTTTAAGAATGCTTAAAGAAAAATTGGATATTCAAGTTTTAAATCGTCTTGGAGTTAAAACTCAAGGTGAACCTAATTTTGAAAAATGGAAAGGTTTCCTTTATAAACTAAATAATCCAATACATGAAGTAAGCATTGGTTTAGTAGGTAAATATGTTGAACTTAAGGATGCTTATAAATCAATTTCAGAAGCTTTCATTCATGCTGGAGCATCATTGCAATGTAAGATTAAATTAAAACTTATACATTCTGAACTTTTAGAAAAAGGAGAAGAAATATGTAAGGAAGAATTAAGCAATTTAGATGGAATTTTGGTTGCCCCTGGCTTTGGAGCAAGAGGAATTGAAGGAAAACTTTGTGCAATTAAATTTGCAAGAGAAAATAATATACCTTTCTTAGGAATTTGTTTGGGAATGCAAATGGCCGTTGTGGAATTTGCAAGAAATGTTTTGAATTATAAAGATGCACATTCTGTTGAAATGTCACCAAGCACCAAAAATCCAGTTGTGGATATGATGGAAGAACAAAAGAAGGTTACAAACATGGGAGGAACTATGCGTTTGGGAGCTTATCCTTGTCGATTGAAGAAAGGAACAAAGATTTATGAAGCATATAACTCCGAAAACATTTCTGAACGTCATCGTCATCGTTATGAATTTAACGATAAATATTTGAATGAATTTCAAGAAGCTGGAATGATTTGTTCTGGTATAAATCCTGAAAATAATTTAGTTGAAGTTATTGAATTGATTAATCACCCTTATTTTATAGGAGTTCAATTCCATCCAGAATATAAATCAACTGTTGAAGAACCACATCCACTATTTATTTCTTTTGTCAAGGCCGCAATGACTAAGAAATAAGTATTTAGTTTTACTATTAAAAATAAAATTTAAATATAACCTTCAATTATTTTTAGAATAATTGAAGGTTCACTTTTTATAATTTATAAGGGTTTTAGATGGGTTGAATAAATTATTTTGATAAAAAGACTTGACAAAACTTTTTATATATTGTATATTTGCTTTAGGAAAGAGTATTTAACATAGCACAAACCATTCTGAAATTGTGTGATAGCAAGCAATGAGATTAAATACTCTTTCTTTTTATTTTATAAGTTCCCTTGCTTTTTCAATAAATTCTTCATCAATGCCTAATAATGATGCTAAGTTTAATGCTTCATTAGGCACTTTCTGTTCTTTATCTTCAATTAAAGAATAATCTATTTGATTAGGAATATCTTTTAATGAGAGTTTTGTTTGTGTTTTATTTGGAATAAAGCCTTTTACTCTTAATCTATAACATTCTGTTTTAATTCCGCTATAGTGTGTTGTGGTTATGGAATAAGAACTTTTGTTTGACATTATATTTAGAAAACTATCTACAAGAGCAACTCCTTCAGTAGGATTGGTTGTCCTTGCCAATTCATCGATCAAAACTAAATATTCTTTGCCTTGTTTTACTTTCTGAATTATTTCATTCAAAAGAATAATTTCAGAAGCATAGGAGGAGAGACCTTCGTGTTCGTTTTGATGATCTCCAATTGAAGTAAGAATATCTTCAACCAAAATTACTTGTGCTTTTTGTGCAGGAATAAAGAATCCAAATTGAATTAAATATTGACAAAGCCAAAGAGATTTTAAAAGTATTGTCTTCCCAGCCATATTTGCTCCAGTTACAAGACAAGGTTTGTTTGTAAGAGTGATATCAATTGGTTGATAGTGTTTGTTTTCTTTTTCTAAACGATGTAAAAGTGGCGGATAGGTAAGTTGTTTGTAGGATATTTTATTGGTTGTTGAGAAAACAGGTTTAATATAATTGTTCTTTTGAAAATATTCTGCCAAAGCAAAGTAGATATCAATATCTCCAACAACCTTAATTGCTGTTTTCAAAGAGTCAACATATTCATTAAGCTCATTGGAAAGTCTTTCCCTTATTTTATCTTCTAATTCTTGAGTTTCTAAATATAGGCTGAAAGCTTTTTCTTCGTTGTTTTCTTTCTTTGCAATTTCCCAAAGTTTTCTTTTTTCAGTTAGCTCTTTTGAATAAGCATTATAAATATAGAATTGACTAAGTAGTAATCCTTCTGGATCTAAAATCTTAATAACATTACTTAAATCAGGAATAGTCAAATCTTCTTTATTAGATTTTGGTAAATAGTTAGATATGTCAAAAATTAGTGATTTTATTTTTGAACATGCTATAGCAAATTGTTTAATCTCAAAAAGAGAAACATCATCAAGTATTTGATTTTGTTTAAGAATATTCAATGTTCCACTAATATCATTCAAATAACTTAATATCTTGCGTACCTTGCTTAAGGTTTTAATATTTATTGGTTCTGAAATATAGTTTTGACAACCTTCAATAATTAAATGTTTGGAGCTTAGAAGAGCTTTGTCTTTTAAATAACTTGTGCTTAAAAGAGCTTTACGTCCAATGGATGAGTAGATATTAAACTGCTCAACAATAAATTTTAATCCATTATGCTTTTCAATAGCTTGCTTTAATGTCATAAGGCTAAATTTCTTTAATGTTATAGATTGGTATAGGAATATGCTTTTTTAGCTCATCAATTAGAGTTTTTGAATTTAAATTATATCCACTTGGAGAAGTTGGGTTAACAGTTATTGCAATTATGTTTGTTGGTTGAACAACTTTAAGTTTTCCTCCTTTTTTGAAATAGGAGTCAATGTTTTCAGGTTTGCAAAATATTCTTGTGAAATCCTTAACTATTATTTCAATTTCATTGATGCTTTTTTGAACTTTCAAGAAATCAATTAGTCTATCAGTAATTATACCTGAAACAAATATCCTCTTGCCATAACTGAATATTCTATCCTTAAATTGTTCAATCATCAATATTGAAGGAATGTCCAAGTCAATTACCTTTCCATTTGAATCAATTGCATATATTCCTGAGTCAATATCTTGTAGCTTTTTAGTTAAAGATTTCTCAATGGATTCTAACTGAGTCATCCTATAAACAAAGTTGGTTTTTTGTACTAAGGTGTTGAGATTTATTGAAAGGGCAGCCCCAGTAGATAATATCATTGCATCAGTTATTGATGGAGAGCCAAAACTCTTTCTTGACAAAGCACCATCAACCAAAACCACATCAGCTTTATAGTTATGCAGTTCTTTAATTGTTTCTTTTAGCCAAATTGTGTTGGAGGCTCCTGCTAACAAAACTTTTCCTTGAGTTATAGCTTCTGCAGTAATTAATCTTCCTAAGGAAGTCCCTTTTTTTGAAATGGAAAGAATATTTGAAATAATTTCTTTCTGTTTATAGAAATGTTCCGATGTAATGAAAAGAGTATCTTTTGAAATATTTATTTCTGGTTTTTGAGTCTTTGTAACTTGGTCAGTTTTTTCGCCATCAATACCAATTGAAGTTATTCCAACCCTAACTCCATTATAAGAGCACAAGCCAGATAGGACATAATTTAATGTCTCTGTCTTGCCTGTATTCTTTTCCATTCCAACAAAAGATACACTTTTGTATTTTAATATTTCATCAATGAATGGCAAATCTTTTATTTCTTCTTTATACGTTCGTGACGTGCCAAATGGCTTGGTTCAAGAGCAAGTCTGTCTCCATGAAGAAGGCCTGCAACACCATCAGTTTTCATTTCTTCTTCTAAGAAGTCAATATCACATTCACATTCGTTAGAATAGTTAGTAGGTTCTGTGTATGTTGTGATAACTCCTTCAAAGTTTCTCAAAACAACTTTTCCTGGACTTTGAGAAATAATATATTGAGGCATAACTGGAGTTTTTCCACCACCACCAGGAGCATCCACAACAAATGTAGGTACAGCATAACCAGATGTATGTCCTCTAAGGTTTTCTATTATTTCAATTCCTTTTGAAACAGGAGTACGGAAATGTTCTAATCCCATAGAAAGGTCACATTGGTAAATATAATAAGGGCGAACTCTCATCATAACCAATTTTTGAACTAATTTCTTCATTACTCTTGCATCATCATTAACTCCTCTTAAAAGAACTGATTGATTCCCTAATGGAATACCAGCATTAGCAAGTTTTGCACAAGCTTCTTTTGCTTCTTCAGTACATTCGTTAGGGTGATTAAAGTGAGTATTTAACCAAATTGGGTGATACTTCTTTAACATATTAACCAAATCATCAGTAATTCTTTGAGGGCAAACAACAGGAGTACGTGAACCAATTCTAATAATTTCTACGTGAGGAATTGCACGAAGACGTTGAATGATTGACTCCAACATTTTATCGTTTACCATCAATGCATCACCTCCAGAAAGAAGAACATCTCTTACTTGTGGAGTACGTGCTATATAATCAATTGCCTTTTGAATTCTTTCTGAAGGGCTTTCACAATCGTTTTGACCTGCAAATCTTCTTCTTGTACAATGACGGCAATACATAGAGCACATATCTGTTATTAAGAATAAAACTCTATCTGGATAACGATGTGTTAAGCCAGCAACTGGAGAGTCTTCATCTTCATGAAGAGGATCTAATAAGTCTGCAGGTGATTGATAAACTTCTGCAGCTGTAGGAATAGCCTGTCTTCTTACTGGACAATTAGGATTATTAATGTCAATTAAAGAAATATAGTATGGAGTTATTGCCATACGTAATGTCTTAAGAGATTTCTTAACACCTTCTTCTTCTTGTGGAGTTAAAGAGATGTATTTTTTTAAATCTTCAAGTGTTTCTATTCTATTCTTTACTTGCCATTTCCAATTGTTCCAGTCTTTATTAGAAACCTCAGGGAATAATTCTTTTCTTCTGTTTACTTGCATAAATATAATTGTTTTATAAAGTCATTAGTAAATCTACTCGTTCTTGAATTTTTTGTTTGAATAACTCATCAGAAATAGATGGGTCTTTTGTAGAAAAGAATTTATCACAAGGAAGTTTATCGCATTTACCACAATTTTCTAATTGTTTTTCGTTAACGCAACAATTAAATATTGGACAAACATCTAATCCTAAATGCTTAGTCCAATATAATCTTCCTTTTTCTTCATTGCAACCTTTGCATGGTGAATCTAAATATTTATTACATTCAACACAAGCTATTTCGCAATCTATACCACAAACACTTATATTCATAACGATTTAATGTTATAATAAAAAACTGTAAGCAGAATACTCTACTCACAGTTTTAAATCTTAAATTTATTTATTAAGCGTAAAGCTCAGTAAAGATATCTCTAAGTACTTTAGATTCGCGTAGAAGTTGAAGAGTTATTTCAGCATGTCCTTTAGTATAACCATTTCCAACAATCATTGTAACATCAGAACCAACACCTTCTGCTCCTAAAGCAGCTTTTGTGAAGCTTGTAGCCATAGAGAAGAAATAAACTACACCATCATTTTTTGTACAAAGGATAGAAGTCATTTCAGTGTCATTGATATTTACGTTATTAATTGTAATATCAGCCATTGCACCATTTGTTAGTTCTTGAATTTTTTGCATTACAGGAACAGGTTGAGTTGCGTCAGCTGAGAAAACATAATCACAAAAACCTAATTTTTGTAATCTTTCTGTTGATTTTTGGCTATGGCAAAGTCCAATAACTTTTCCAGTTACTCCAGCACGTTTTTTAGCTTCGTAGCAGCAAAGCATACCAGATTTTCCACCAGCACCAATAATTAAAACTGTATCACCAGGTTTAACTAATTTTGCAGTTTGAGCAGGAGCTCCAGCAACGTCTAATGCAGATAGAGCTAAGTTTTCTGGAAGGTCAGCAGGAATTTTTGCATAAATTCCACTTTCAAATAAAATAGCTTTACCATCAATATCAACTTGGTCGATATCTGGACGGATATCTTTAATTTTATCAATACGTAAAGGAGTAAGAGAAAGAGAAACTAATGTAGCAATTTTATCGCCAACTTTAAGATCTGTTTTTCCGATAAGTGCATCACCAATTTTTTCAACTGTTCCAAGTAACATACCACCAGAACCAGTTACAGGGTTTCTATGTTTTCCTTGTTTTGCAACAATACCCATCATTATTTCAGCAATTTTAGCTTTGTCGCCACCAGCTTGTTCTTCAATTTGAGTGAAAGAAGCACTGTCAACATTTAGAGTTTGAACATCAATAAGGATTTCATTGTCGTAGATTTCATCCATATTGTTATCAATTTTGTTAGCTGGTTGAGGCAATACACCTTTTGGTTCCAATACACGGTGAGTACCGTATTTACATCCTTTTTTCATATATTTATATATTGAGTTCACTATTTTTGCATTTATTTCAAGGCAGAACTCCTTTAATCCTTGAGAATGCTTTTATTACTATACTTTAAACTTTAATGCCTTAATAAAAGGCATAATTCAATCTGCAAAATTAGTTAATTACCACTTAATAAACAAAATTCTTAATAAAAATATTGGAAATTTTACAATAACAATGTTTTAACATGTCAAATTTATAAAACAAAAAAAGAGTAAGCCATTTAGCTTACTCTTTTAGAGAGTTAATATCTACTTAATTATAAATAAATACGAATTCCAAATGATGCACCATAGTTAGCATCTAAATTGAATCCCTTGTTAGTAGCTTTACTTTCAATATTTGCAATTGTAGCTTTTTCAGTATAAGTTCTGTAGTATAAATCTCCAAAGCTCATAGTAATTGCGAATCTATTATTAATTCCATATTCAAAGCTTAGAGGTTTAACACCAATTGTAAAACTTGATAAATCAGTTGTAAATGTTTCTATTTTATTAGGATCTAAAACAGCTGGAGATTCTTCATCTATACTTCCAAATCCAATTGCAAGATATAATCTTGGAATATATTTAAAATTATCAGTTATTTTAATTCCATAAATTGCAGAAGGAACAATTGAAAACATTGATTCAGAGTTAAAATAATCTGTTCCACCAGGAGTTGTACCAACGAAAGAAGAATATCTTTCATAATCTAATCCAAGACCAACTGCAATATTCTTAGTGATCTTGTAGTGAAATTCAGCCATAATATCAAAAGTATTTCCTCCAGGAATATCAACACTTGTAGAACCAACTGAATTGGTGCTTGAATTAGTATTAAATCCCAGATGTCCAGTTACAAACATATTGCCACTTTGTGCAAATGCGAAAGTTGATGTTAATAGAACAGCAACTAAAATAATTAAATTCTTTTTCATGATGTTTTGTTTTTAATTAATAAACGTGTTGTTAAATTTAATTTTTATTTTTTTATATTTTACTCGTAAAAGGGAAATATGTTGCAAATATATATTCAAAAATTATCCTAAAGATATAGTTTGACGAATTATTTACTAACATTAAAATGTTAATATTATAATAAGCCCATTAAATTAAGGATAAATAATGAAAGAACCAAAGGAACAAAGAATCTTACAACATTAATATATAGCTTATATCCTTTGTTTAATATTGTCCCATTATTTGTAAATTGATTTCTTACCAATTCTTTGTTTGCAAACCAGCCAACAAAAATAATTATTAGTAAAGCTCCAATTGGCATTAGGAATTTATCAGTTATATCATTTAATGCATCGAAAAGATTTTTACCAAATAATCTAATTGAAGAATCATCAACTTGTGAATATGCGCAAAGAACAGCTAATATAAAAACTACTAATGAAATAATTATTGTTGACTTAACTCTTGAAAATTTAAACTCTTGAATAGCAAACAAACAAATAGGTTCCAACATGGAAACAGAAGAAGTAATTGCAGCAATAAAAACTAAGAAGAAAAAGAATATTGCAAATATATTACCAAAAGGCATCATAGAAAAAACTAAAGGAAGAGTTTCAAAAATTAGAGTAGGACCAGAGGTTGGTTCAATTCCAAAAGTAAATACTCCAGGGAAGATTGCAAAGCCAGCTAAAAGAGCAACAGATAAGTCAGCAAGTCCAATCGTTAAGGCAATTCCAGTAAGAGAAGCCTTTTGTTTAATATAAGCTCCATAAGTAATCATACAACCCATTCCCAAACTCATAGAAAAGAACGATTGTCCTATTGCAGCAAGAACTGCTTTAAATCCCAATTTACTAAAGTCAGGTTTTAAAAGGAAATCCATTGCATCGGAGAATCCAGTTAGAGAAGTTGAGTAAATGAAAAGAAGAATTATAATTAAGAAAAGCATAGGCATAAGAATTTTATTAACTCTTTCAATACCTTTTTGAATTCCTCCAATAACAATCCCAGCAGTTAAAACTATAAACACTAAAGCAGCAAGGGTAGGTTTCCATCCAGAATTAATATAATTCATGAAATTGCTATGTATTAGTTCTGGAGATTTTCCTGCAAAGCCACTTGTAAGCGAGGTTTGAATAAAAGAAATTGCCCAACCAGCAACTACTGAATAGAAACCATAAATAAAGAAAACAGTTATTATTCCTGCCAATCCAACTAAACCCCAAAATTTCTTTTTAGAAATCTCTTTAAAAGCTCCATAAGCATTTTTGCCTGTTGAACGACCAATTACAAATTCACTAATCATGATTGGAATGGCAATTGATAAGCTACAGAGAATGTAAACAATAATAAAAGCTGAGCCTCCATTGTTTCCTGCTAAATAGGGGAATCTCCAAATATTCCCAAGTCCAATTACTGAACCACCAACTACGGCAAGAGTGCCAAATTTTGAGCCAAAAGTAACTTTGTTTTCCATTGATTTAATTGTTAATTATTAATTGTTAAACTCAATTTTAAAAGGCAAATGTAAGAATAATAATTAACAATTAAATCAAAATGGTATTATAATATTTTATTAGTTATTAAATGTTTTATTGATTAATCTCTTGCAATTACTTTTGTAGGAGTATTGCTTACATTTATTGAATATTTAAAATTACCCAACAAATCAAATACAAATACTTTACCACTTGTAATATAATCTACAGCATCTGTAATATAGACTTCATTATTAGATTTTGAAATATTAATTCCGTAAGGTAAAGTTATTTGACTAATAATTCCACCAGTATTAATAAAATCATTACTTAAAGTAGAGTTAGAGTTGTAATCAAATTTCTTTATTACTGAAGCAGAAGAACCAAAATAATCATAGTTCAAATAAACAATATTATTATTGTCTATAACATCAAAGTTTAACATTGGGATATTAAAAGTTTTAGTTAATTCATCTGTATTAGTGTTTATTGTAACAAATTTTATATCAGAATAATCTCCTCTTACTATTAATCCGATTAAACCATCTTTAAGAGGTTTAATAAAACCAGGATTAAGGCCAACTTCAATCTTCTTTATTTCGGTCATAGAGGAAGGATCAACAACAGAAACAGTTTTATCATATCCAATAGGAGTATTAAAATCTAATCCTCCAGAATTTGTAACATAAAGCTTGTTATTAGAAATACAAATATCTTCAGGGTTACGTCCAACTTTAGCAATTCTTCCAAGATTTAAAGAATTAGGATTTATTTCAACAACATTTCCATCAACAGTACATAAGTAAATCATAGAATTTGTTGCACAAAATCTTGAAGGCTTACGATTGTTGCCATCATTGCCTATAACAGATATTCTTTTTATTAACTTACCTGTATTTTTATTAATAACATTAACACAAGCTGATTCTTTAACTGCAATAAAAATATAATCTCCAAATTGAATCATATCATTACCAGTATCACCTAAACCTTGACCATTAACATTATTAAATAAGTCTAATGTTATTTTTTGTGTTTCTTTATCATAAAAATCAAGAGCAGAATTATTATGTCCCCAATTCCCCTCACAAAGAATGAAAAGCCCTTTATGGAGAGTTTCTTCAGTTATATTCGGATTTTCATTTGTGTCATCCTTGCAGGAAGTGAAACCAAAGCTTAATCCCAAAAAGATTAAAGCTAAAATCCATTTTGTTTTTTTCATTATAAATCCATTTTTAAATTAATACGAAATTGTCGTTGGGGCATTGGATAGTTGCGAACTACCTCATATTGCACTCCAAACAAATTAAGACATGATAGGCCTATATTTATCTTATTTTTTTTCAAAAAGAAATCCTTAGAAAGTGTTATTGAGTGATCTTGATATGGCTTTAGCATATTTCTATCAATGTTTTCAGCAAGAGCATATCGCTTACCAACAAAATTTATAGTGTATGCAAGGTCCATTATAGGGTGAGTAAGATTCAAAAACAATGAACCAGAATGAATAGGAGTATAAGGAATTTGATTATTATAGGTTATTGCCTTTGAATCTGAAACATCAGTAGCTTTTTGATAAGAATAGGTTGCTCTAATATTCAAATCCAAAGAAAAAGGAAGGTAAGTTCTAAAAGATGATTGAATATCCAATCCTTTTATTTCAACTCTACCATAATTTATTATTGACCAAACAAATAAATTTCGTTGAGGAACAGCAATAATTTTATCTTCTACATTATTATAATAGGCATCTAAAGAAATAGAAATAAAACTTGATTTGTAAGAACCAAAATTCTTAGAAAATTCTGTATGAATGTTCCATTGCTTAGCCTTTTCTGGCTCAAGGGAAGAAAAGCTTACCCTGTTAAAATATAAATCATTGAAGGAAGGCATTCGAAATACATCCTTATAAAAAGCACTCAATGTAAAGCATTCTTTCCATGTGTAACCTATTGAAAGAAAAGGAGAGAAGTGACTTTTTGTTTTTTGAGTCTTTTCCTTATCTTCATAATCCAAAACATAATTATGTAAAATATTACCATTGATTAGAAGTTTTGAATTATCAAACAAAAAACTTAAAGCAGTTATTGAAGAAGTTCTGTTTGCTTTTGAGTAGAAAGAAGAAGGAGCATTTAGATTATTTAGAAAAATATCGTTGCTAAGAGCTAAAGTCAAATCTTTCACAAGCAAATATGAAGCAACATTATTCAGATAATATTCTCTCTGATAATATTTATCGCTTTGGTAACCTGAAATATTTAAAGTTTTTGGGTCAAGAAAATGGGAGAAAGAGTAGAGTGCCTTTGCATGATTACGATAGGAAAGTCGTTTATTGAAGTTATGAGTGAATATACTTTGCAAAAAGAAGTTTTCATCCCAAAGTCTTTGTGAAGAATTCAAATAGTAGAGAGTAGTACTCATTGGTAAACCTCTTTCAGAATAGAAATAATAGGCTTTAAGTTTTAAATCAGTTTTAGAATTAAAGCTTCCAAAGGCATTCCATTCACCTCTAAATCCAAAATAATCAGAATTTTCTCTAATTTCCTTTGATGTAGAGTCATTTTCGCTATATCCGTAACGAAGCAAATAAGGATAATTTCCCTTTGTGTTTTGAATATCCAAATCAACCCATGAAGTCCATATATTATTTACCTTATAAGCCAGATTCAAACCCAAATTACCATAATTAAAAGAGCCATAAGAAGTTTTAATTGATGCTTTTATTCTTTGCAAGCTGTCAAATAATGGTTTTTGAGTTTCAATTAAGAAAACATTTGCAAATGCTAAGGATCTTGCAGTTTGAAGCATTGAGAAGGATTGACCATTAAAAAGATTAATTGCTTTAATGTTTCCAGAAGAAAACTTACCCAAATCAACTTGTCCTGTTTGAAAATCAGTAACACTTACTCCGTCATAAACCACAGCACTGTGTCCTGAGCCCAAACCTCTAACAGAAATTGTCTTTAAACCTCCAACACCGCCATAATCCTTAACATTGACTCCAGCAATATACTTTGCCATTTCGCCAACAGAAATAAAAGGGATTTTCTTAATAACTGTTGAGTCTAAAGAGGAGGAAGATTGTTTGGAAAGAGAGTCTTTTGCAAAGGAATCAATAATCTCGATCTCATTAAGCATTATGCTTTTAATGGAATCCTTTTCTTGAGCCAAAGAAACAATTGGCAACGAAAATACAAATAGTAATAAACCTGATAATAATGTTCTAATCATAATTTTTAGACTCTTTCCTCGAGAGCATTCTAAAAAGTAAATAAAATTATTGGCAGGTCTTCTGACTTACTCCTAAGTGTTTTGCCTTCCCAAATAAAATTCAGTGGCAAAAGAAAAAAACACTTATTAAACAATAGAGTTTACAGCAGCGGGACTGTTTAGGATTTACACCTAATTCCCTTTTAATCTAAAAATAAGAACCAATTACACGGTACAAAGATACAATATTTTTTTAATAAAGGTATACTTGTAGTGTAAAATGAAACTTATTTGGATAATTATATAAAAGAAATCATCATTGTACAATAAAACTTTTACTACCTCATAATAAAATAGCTATATGTAATTTTCTTATCTTACTCTACATTGAGAAAAACTTATTATGTAAATAAATACTTCATCTTTTCTCTCCAATATTTTTCTCTTCATATCTGATTTTTGCATATTTTATAGGTAATTTTTTTATCATTAGACTTGATTATTAAATCTTAATTCTATTGTGGTAACCACAGCATCTTTTTATAATATAGATTTAATCAACTAGTAAATAGGAATTTAATATTAAAGTGTGTAATATTTTATGTTTTACGCTTTAAAGGTTAGAATTTTATTTTTAATTATCAATATATTTCTTATGGAAAAGCATATTTCTAAAATAGAGGCTGTGTTTTTGCAAAAAGTAGGCTGTCTAATTGGCAAAAAGAGGCCCTCTGTAATTCTGTAGAGGCCGTCTACAGTGCACGTGGAGGCCGTCTACGACCATCAAACATGGCGTCTTTTTAGTGTTCTGACGGCCTCTTTTTGGCAAAAACACGGCCTCTTTTTGATCTTAAGGTAGATTTTAACGCTTTTTCTGAAAGAAAACCTTAATTCCCAATAAACATTATATATTAAAAATTTTATTTATTATCATTTTGCAGTTTATTTTTGAAGATTAAAACAAAAAACAGAATAACATTCTATTTTTTTAATTAATTCTAATAATTATTGCATTTCAAATTGTTATTTCAATAACTCCAGATCTGATACATTTCCTCTTTCTTATTTTAGAGAAAGGATAATCTTTTTTCATCCTACCGAAATTTCGTATTGAGCTTATTTATTCTTTCAAGTATTAATGAATCCTTTAAGAATAAACTGAATAATTTAATGTTAAACATTTTGTTCTTATATATTTTTATTAGATAACAATAATAGCATATTTTTATTTAATAAAAAAGGGCAGAAGCATAAAGCTTCCACCCTCATGACCTAACTAAAACTATCCTTTTATTAAAAAACGATGAGTTTTTGACTTAATGTTGATTTGTTTGTTATAACCTTAATAAAGTAAACTCCCTTAGGATAAGAAGACAAATCAAAGTTTATTATATTATTATTAGTATTGAATGATTTTGAATTAACAATTCTTCCTTGTGCATCACAGACAAAAATCATTACATCAGAGTTTATTCCTTCAATATTAATATTAAATAATCCAGATGTTGGATTAGGATATAAAGTCATAGAAATATTATTACTATTAATATTTTCAAGACCAGAATTATTTAAGGTAGTGAAATTGATTTCAGAACCATAAACAGTATCATTTGCACTTGTAGCAAAAGCACGATAGATATAAGTTGTATCAGCAATTAAATTAGTTAAAGTATAAGAAAAGTCATTTCCACTAACAATAACATCATTCCAAGTACTTTCTGTATTTAATCTCCATTGAAAACCTTTATTAATAATAGTTTGATTCCCTAAATCAATAGATCCATTAAGAGATGCAGAATCAAATCCTATATTAGAAGCTGCCAAAGTAGTAACATTCATAGGTATTTCAGGAATTACGACATTTGATTCAATAACAAAATTATCTAAACAGAAATATGCTGGAGGATTCATTCCATATCCACTATCATCATTAGTTCCTAACTTAAAGATAACTTTAGAGCATTGACCTAAATTTGAAAGATCTAACCATGTCCAATCTTTTACATTTATATTTGCACCATTTCTTTTATCGGCCAAATATACAGAAGAGCTATCTGTTATATTTCCATTTGCATCATATCCGTATGCATTTATTGTTAACCAATAATTAGAAAGAGAATTTGTTGTATTGTAATTATATGTACTTAGGGAATTGTCTACGTAAACTCCCATAGGTTTAAATAAAGAACTGTCAGCCATTTTTACAATATTATGTTCAATTGTTCCAGCATAATCACTATAATAAGCATTAAGATAAACAGAGTCAGGGCCTTCTAAACCCATATTTGCAGCAGATTCATAAAAGCTAGTAGTGGTAGAATTTCCAGTTAAATTAGATAAACCAAATCCACAGGCAAAGCTACCTCCATAAAGACCTAAAGCTTCAAATACAACACCATTATTTGTATAATAACGGTGATAATTTCCATCATTATCAACAATTCCATTAGTTGAATTAATAATTTCATAAGTATTAGTTTGAGTAAGCATACCTTCAAAGTTAGAAATAATATAAGGACTTCCTCCATTTAATACACAAACACCTGTTAAATCAAAACCAGTAGCAGGACCACCAGATGACGCATCGTAAATAATATTTCCTTGAGCATCCATATCAACCCCTCCATTTACATCAACAAGTTTTACAAATCTAATATTAGACTTATCTAAGTTAGCATCATCACTAATATCATCTAAATTGAAAGGAGTTCCATAACCTACTTCATATTTCCCTGCAAGATTATTAATTAAAGTAGGGTTAATGTTTCCCTCAGAAGTTGAATTTGAAGTTGAAGGGAATCGGAAATAATGGATTCCATCACTACTAACTTCAACAAAAGCAAGTTCTAAATAAGTAGAACTAAAACCATTTTCAAATACAGCGAAATCATACCCTGTTCCATTAATAATAGGTCTATCAAAAGTAATGATAGCTTCGCCATTTCTACCTAATGAAATAGCTCTTGTTGTTGTGCTGTCGGGGATACCTTGAGCCATATAGCTTTTACCATAAGCAGCATAATTTGTTGAAGAAGTTCCTTGGAATCCTCTTTTTACTTCAACTCCCTTTGCCCAAGAGACAATACTAGGATTAGAAATACCAATAGCCTGACACCCTGGAGTACCAACAGCTCCGTCAAATTGTGCAAAAGTAACATTTGACGCAATTACCATAGAAAGTAATAAAATTAATTTTCTCATACTCTTTTTTATTTTATTTATGTGAATAAACAACTAATAAATTAGAGCATCAAGCAAGACTAAAATAAAGACAAAATCAAAGATAAAATTAAGAGGATAAATCCAATAAAATCTTAAAGTTGTCTTAAGCCTTTTCCTCGAAAGCTCAAAAACTTAATAAATAATTGGCAGGTCTTCTGACTTACTCCCAAGCATTTCGCCTTCCCAAATCTAAAAATTCAGTGGCTAAAGAAGAAACACTTGTTTAACATAGAGTTTACAGCAGCGGGACTGTTTAGGATTCACACCTAATTCCCTTTTAATCCAAAAAGAACCAATAACGAGGCAAAATTACTATAATTTTTCATATAAAGGCTATTTTGGGTGAAAAAATTAATCTTTTAGTATTTTTATCTTTGTATAAATTTAGCTAATCCTTGTTTCACTTTATTTTTAAAGGGTTTTAGCGTATTTAAATCAAGTTTAATTTTCATAAGGTAATATTATTATAACAAAGTTGAAATTAGGCTATAATGTCAAATTAGATGGGATTGGAACATTCAGTCTTTTGTTAACCTCAGAAGGATTTGATACTGAAGAGGAATGTATTCCAACTAGGGTAAAGGTGAAAAAGATTGCTTTTAAATCAGAAAGGAAGTTGAGAAAAGAACTGATAGGTCTTAAATTCTATAAGGCTGAAAAGAAATATGGGAAAAAGGCTTAAACTTAAGTTTTCTAAGACTTATTTATTCTAAGATAAGATTCCATTAGTCGAAAAACATCCAAGTTACCCCATAACGAAGATTTAGTTTTTCGGAAGGGTAGTGTGGTGTTAGATAATAGTTGTTTTCAAAAGCTCCTGCATAAGGATGGGTGAGAGCAACAAAGAATTTCACCCTGTCAAGTTGAGCTTGAACAAAGAAATCTGTGAACAGGTAATTGCCAATCTTTACATTATCCTGATGAACAAAAGCTCCCATTGCTGGCATAAAACTATCAGCAAAATAGGATGTATTATATCTGAAATCGAATCCTATTTGTGTTTGCAGTTTTTGTTTAAACATCTTAAAGTTAACGCAAATTCCCTGCTTTGCTTGAAAAACGGGTATTCTTATTGCTTCTTCAGATGAAAGTTTTTGAAGTGTCATTACTCCTTTGAAGTTAAAAATACCAAGTTTAAGATTATGAAGAAGTGATGCTTGAATAATTGAAGTTGATTTATCTGTTTGTTTTGGAGAAAGGTTATTATCTATATAAACCAAATCGTTTAATAGGAAATATCCTACGTTAATTGATAACTTGTCTTTGTGGTTGTAGCCCAAATTGGTGTTAAACATATTTGTTTTAGAGAAATTATTCTCCCACTTAAAGTTATTTGTCCAGTATCTATTATAGAAATAATCCACGCTCTTATTCATTAACTTTACATTTGCATAAAGATTTTTATAAGCAACGTTTCCTCCAATCTGGAAGTCTTCATTATACCTGTTGTTGGAGATTATGTATTCTGTGTTAAAGTTTAATTTAAAGCTATTTATATCTAATCCCAAATTGACGAAAGGAGTGAAATTGGAACTTCTTTCATTATTTAAAGTGTCTGCAAAAAGAATATAGTCATGCTTAATTCCTATTTCAAAAGGTATTGTCTTTTCATTCCTAATGGAAATGGAGTTTTGAATTCTTTGAGTTGATAGAGAGTCTTTTGTTGATAAGGTATCAAAATAGAATTGTTGATAGAAACCTTCCATTGGATTTGCATCGAAATACAGTCTTGCATTAGAAAAATAGGAGAGTTCGTGAACCAAAGAAAGGTTACTTATAAAAGAACTGTCCTTAATAAGTTTACCAAAATTAAACTTTTGAACTAAAAAAGCATCTACAGATTTCCATTTAGAGTAAGCCATGCTTAAGTTTACTGGATAAGCATTG
>Ga0316605_10000335_pt1 | contig 36922 bp, 51 predicted proteins | sample OWC_soil_day20_n_FD_207666 | JGI IMG/M metagenome (GOLD analysis project Ga0316605, IMG submission 207666) | Wetland soil microbial communities from Old Woman Creek delta, Ohio, United States - OWC_soil_day20_noCT | ecosystem: Environmental > Terrestrial > Soil > Wetlands | place: USA: Ohio...
TACGGCCGGGGCCGCGGGCCCGGGCCCGGCCCCGCCCCCCCCCCCCACCCCAACCGGGGGGGGCCGGGGCCCCCCGCTTCTTCGTCCAGGATCTCTGGAGCTACTTCTTCTGGACCTTCGCCTCTTCGACGATGGCCGCGTAGGTGTAGCCCGAGCCGAAATCCTTGTCGAGGCGCAGGGTGCCCTTGATGGTGATGGTCTCGCCCTTGGCGGCGGGGTCGAGGGAGGTCACGGTGATGTCGTTGGTGCCGGCCTTGGCATCGCCGCTGCCGTCCTGCAGGTGGATCCAGTTCTTGCCCATGACCCCGGCGTTGTACTTCACGACCTTGCCGCGGATGGTGACGGTCTTGCCCTTGAGGCTGGCCTTCTGGGCCCAGACTTCGGCGACGGTGCGCGCGTCGGCGCCCGTGGCCTTCTCGACCTTGCCGACTTCGATCGGCGCGGCGGGGGCCATGCCGGCGTGGGGGTTGCCCGCGGGCGCGGCCATGCCCGCCCCGGCCGCCGGAGCGGCGCCGCTGGCAGGCGCGATGGTGCCGAAGTAGACCTCGGCGAAGGTGCGGTTCAGGGTCTTGGACTCGAAGTTGCCCATCAGCATGGGGTTCGCGATGGTGACCTCGGTGCCCTTCTCGATCTGGGCCGCGGGAACGGCGGCCCAGATCTCGCCCTTGGCGGTCTGGAGGCGCAGGTAGCAGTAGGGGGCGGCCTCGAGGCGCTCCAGCACCTTGCCGGTGAGGCCCTCGGCGGCGCCAGGCGCGGCCGGGGCGGCGGTCATGGCGGCGCCCTGGGTCGGGGCGGCGACAACGGGCTCGGAGCCCTTGGTCTTGCTGGAATTGCAGCCAATGATGGCCGAAGCGACGAGCAGAATCGGAAGGGCGCCACGCATGCGATGAACTCCTTGTAGGGACCGGGATGGGAGCCCCGGAAGCCAGCTTAGAGCCATCATCCTATGACCGGCGACAAAGCGTGCCACAGAAAGGCGACGCCGGAAGGACCGGGTCAGGAGGCGGCACGGGCGGGGTCGTCCCAGAAGGGGTAGAAGCAGTACCACTGACTGGGGTGCTGGCGGATCAAGGCCTCCAGATCGTCCACATAGGCGCGCATGCCTGCCTCCATGGACGCCCGCCGGGAGCCCCGCTCCCCGGCGACCCGGATGGGCGCGCCGAAGCGGGCGTGGAAGCGCCGTTCCTCATCCGTGTAGAAGAAGCTGGTGACGATGGGCGCCCCAGTCATGGCCGCCAGCTCCCAGGGCCCGCGGGGGAAGGGCACCTCCCGGCCGAAGAAGCGCATGGGGAGCCCGTTCAGGCTGAAGTCGCGGTCCCCTTGCATGCCGACCAGCGCGCCTTCCCGCAGCAGTTTCACCAGCGGCAGGGTGGAGAAGCCCACCCCGTCCACCGGGATGCCCACCACGCCGCCCAGGGCCCGCATATCCTCCCGGAGCCGCTCCACCGCCTCGAAGCGATCCGGCTTGTAGACCGCGTGCACCTTCAGGTCCCGCGCCCGGAGCAGCATCCCACCCAGCTCGTAGTTGCCCGCGTGGGCGGTGAGGATGATGACGCCGCGGCCCTCCGCCCGGGCGGCGTCCAGGTGCGCCTCCCCCTCGATGCTGGCGAACTGGGCGAGGGCCTCCTCCACCGGCCGCTGGCCGTAGAAGAAGAAATCCACCCAGGCCCGGGCGTGCTGGCGCACCATGTCCCGCGCGATGCGATCCACCCGCGGATGGGTCGGCTTCAGCCCCATCACCTGGGCCGTGTTGCCGAGGATGGCCTCGAGGTACTGGGGCCGCAGTTCCATGAAGGCGTTGGCGATCTGGTCGGCGATCTCGTGCCCTCGTTCCCGCCGGGCGAACGTGCGTGCCGCAAAATGGAAGAGGGGGAACAGGGTGCCGAAGACCGCGCCATAGGCGAGCCCGAGCAGTCTGGAATCGGATTGCATGCGATCTTGCATATCTCAGGCTAGCAGCGGGGACTCGGCGGCGACGGGCAGGTCAATGAAGAAGGCCGTGCCCCGGCCCTCGCCGCTTTCGACCCGGATGGTGCCGCGGTTCTGGTGCACCAGGTTGCGGACGGTGGCGAGGCCGAGGCCGGTGCCCGAAGGCTTGGTGGTGAAGAACGGCTCGAACAGGTGCGCCATGTGCTCAGGTGGAAATCCGGGGCCGTCGTCCCGCACTTCCACCTGGGCGTAGCTTGACGCGGCGCGGAGGGTCATGGTCAGGGTCCCGGTCGGGCCCATGGCGTCTCGCGCGTTGGATACGAGGTTCTGGAGGATCTGATCAAGGGATTGGGGATCGGCGAACACGGTCAAGTTGGGCGCCGACCGGATGATCAGGTTCTGTTCAGGCCGCAGCAAGGCTCGCAATAGGCTGCTGCGCGTCCCCAACCAGTCCGTCAGGCAGAAGGGCATGGGGGACAGTTCTACCGTCCGGCCCGAGGAGAGGATCCGCTGCGTCATGGCGATGGCCCGCTCGCTGGCCTCCTGGAGCACCTCCACGTTCTCGAGCTGGCGCGGGGCGCAGGTGTCGCGCAGCAGGTCGAGACGGATCCGGATGACACTCAGGATGTTGTTCAGGTCGTGGGCGAGGCCCGCGGCCAGACCCGCCATCATGCGGACCCTGAGGTTGCCGAGGGCCTCCCGGTGATGCTGCTCAAGCTCCCGGGTGCGCACTTCCACCCGGGATTCGAGATCCCGGGAGAACCGCTCGAGGTCTAGGATCAGCAGTCCGTGCCGAAGGGCCACCACCAGCACCAGTGCGAGTCCCAAGCCGACCAGGGGGCGGGGCGGTTCCCCGCCACCGACGTAGATCCGCAGGCCCAGCAGCAGCAGGACGGTGAGCGACAGGAGCGAGGGGATCGTGGCCCACAAGCGGGATCTGGGACCGCCCGCTGGAACCTGATCCGGCATGGCCGTCGGGCTGAGGGCGGCCAAGGCCAACAAGGTGTTGGCCACCTGGTGCAGGGCTTCTGCTCCGTGGGCCAGGTAGCCCTGGTAGTGCCCGAGCACTTTCAGGAAGGCAGCGAAGGACACCCGGGCCAACAGCAGGACCATGGCCAGGCGGACCAGCCGCTTCGCAGGGGCCTGCTCGGGGAGCATCAGGCGCGTCTCCTGGAGCAGCCAGAGGGACAGCACTCCCAGGGCCGCGCTCACGTGAATCGCATAGGTGATCGTGACGGCCCGGGGGGTGCGGCTGGTCCAGGGCAGCAGGCCCATGGCCAGCCAGGCCAGCGCGAACACGGAGAGGGCGATGGCCAAGCCGTCGAGGCTCACCCGCACCCTGTCCCGGGGCATCCGGATCTGCTGGGGCCACCAGAGAAAGCCCGCCCCCAGGAGGAGGAACCCCGTGATGGAGATGGCCGGCCCCAGGATGGCGGCGCTGGGCAGCCGCAGGAGCGTCGGCAGGTACTGGAGGCTACCCAAACCGGCCCCAAGGCCAAGCAGGTAGAAGGCCGGTGGACCCTCGCGCCGGGCCCGGCGCCAGGCCAGGCCTGCGGTCCAGAAGGCCAGGAGGTGCACGCACAGATAGTCCAGGGCGGTGATGGCGGGCCGTCCCTCCTTGTAGAAGAGGGGCAGGATCAGGTTCCCCGTCAGCAGGACAGCCAAACCCGCGACGACCCCCAGGTGTGGGCGCCAGGTTGCAGGCCAGGCCTGGTGCGGCCCCGGAGGAGCGGACATCCACCGAGTGTCTCCGGGGGCGGCGTTCCTGACAATCTCTTAACAGACCTGCTCGGCGGGTTTGTCGCTTTCATCACGAAACGCAGGTGAACGCCCTACCGCCACACGTTCTGGTTCGGATTCCGGTCTTCCATCTCCAGCCAGAGCCGCTGGAGGCTCTGGAGGCGCTCGGGGTAGGCCAGCTCCAGGCGGTCCAGCGTGTCCTCGTCCTCGGCATCGAGGGCGGTGGGGTCCTCCATCACCTCGGCGGGGAACTCGGGGAACACCTGTCCCAGCAGGGCCCGGTCGAAGCCCCGCACGCTGAGGCTGCGGATGCCCGGCGTGTCCACCAGGGTGCCGCCAGTGGCGAGGGGCAGCCAGCGCGCCGCGGTGGTGGTTTGCTTGCCGGTGCCGAAGCGCGTGAGGCCGCCGGTCTTCAGGGCCGCTTCGGGATGCAGGACGTTCACCAGCGTGCTCTTCCCCACGCCGCTGTGCCCCAGCAGCACGACCACCCGGTCCTTCAGCAGGTCGCGCAGGGGCTCGATGCCCTCGCCCTTCAGCGCCGAGGTCTCGTGGATGGCCACGCCCTGTTCGCGCAAGGGATCCAATTCCGGCAGGGTGTCCTTCCTGGAGGCGCGGTCCCGCTTGGTCACCAGCACCCGGAACGACAGCCCCGCGTCCAGGGCCAACACCTGGGCCCGCTCCAGCAGGCCAGGCCGCAGGGGGGGATCCACCACTGCGGCACAGACCCACAGCTCATCGGCATTGGCGCAGATCAGCTGCCAGGGCTCGCGGTCGTCGCCACCGCCGCGCTTGAGCAGGCTGGTCCTGGGCATGACCGCCACGACCTGGGCCTCGGGCGAGCCGCCCTCACCCCGGGTGTTGACGGAGGCGGGGAACCTCGGATCGTCGGGCTCCACCGGCACGACCGAGTACCGCACCTTGTCCCCGCAGACGAGCCGGACTCCCTTCAGCTTGCCGCTGAGGGTGGCGCGCAGGAGGGTGCGATCCGCGAGCTCGAGATCCACCCACTGGCTGTGCCGCTGGATCAGCGTGGCCTCGGGCAGATGCATCCAGGGCGCCGGGTCCGGGAGGCGGAGCAAGGCAAGGGGATCGTGGGCCTCAATGCCAGTCTCCAGCCGCTCGGCATGCCGCTGCCGGCGCTTGCTTTCCCCGCTCCGCTCGCGGGTATAGGCCTCGCGGTGGTCCAGGTCCTGGGCCTCCCGGCTCTGGCCGAGGCGGTATTTCTTCATCGCGACGCCCGGAGTGGTTCACCACGGAGACACGGAGGGCACGGAGAAAAGCGCACCGAGGCAGAAAGAACGGGGCCCCGGGCGGGGTGGTCCTGCCGTTCCCTGCTGCCCGCATTTCTCAGTGAGAACCTCCGTGCTCTCTGTGTCTCCGTGGTGGATCTTCTCAGGCCCGGCCGCCGAATTCGCCGGTCTCGGTGCTGACCTTCACCTTCTCGCCCTCCTTGATGAAGAGGGGCACCTTGATCTCGATGCCGGTCTCCAGTTTGGCGGGCTTGGTGACGTTGCCGCTGGCCGTGTCGCCCCGGGCGCCGGGCTCGGTGTAGGTGACGGCCAGCTCCACCGTCGTCGGCATCTGGAGGCCGATGGGGTTGCCGTTGAACTTCTGGATCTGGACGATGAGGCCCTCGGTCAGGTAGTCCAGGGCGTCGCCCATGAGGCTGGTGCCCAGGGTGTGGGTCTCGTAGGTCTCCTGGTCCATGAAGTGGGACCCTTCGCCATCGCTGTAGAGGTAGCTGGCGGGGGTGAGGACGAGGTCGGGCTCCTTGAACTTGTCCCCGGCCTTGAAGGTCTTGTCGAAGACCGCCCGGGTGAGCAGGTTCCGCATCTTGATGCGCACGAGGGTCTGCCCGCCCCGGGCCGTGGGGGTGGAAATTTCCACGTCCAGGCAGTGGTACGGGGTGTCCTCGAGTTCAAAGAACATCTTGCGCTTGATCTCGATGGCTTCGAGGAGGGCGGCCATGGGTAGCTCCGGAAAGTCGAATCCTCCATTCTATCCCGTCTGCCGGAGGCGGTCTCCTGGTTAGAATCTCAGTTCCATGGCGGACCCCAAAACCATCGGCCGGTATCAAGTGCTGCGCCCCATCGGGCAGGGCGGCATGGGCACGGTGTACCTGGCCGAGGATCCGCTGCTCAAGCGGCGCGTGGCCATCAAGGTGGTGCGGGTCACCGGCGAGGCGCGCCACCAGGCCATGCTGCGGTTCCGGCGCGAAGCCGAGATCAGCGCCCAGCTGAACCATCCGAACCTCGTGACCATCTTCGACGTGGGCGTGGAGGAGGACCTGGGCCCTTTCCTCGCCATGGAGTACGTGGAGGGCAAGAGTCTCGGCAAGCACATCAAGGAGAGGAGTCTCGACCAGGAGACCGCCGTCCGGGTGCTCATCCAGGCCATGCGGGCGCTCCGGGCGGCCCATCGCCGGGCCATCGTGCACCGCGACGTGAAGCCCGACAACATCCTGCTCAGCGAGGAGGGGCGCGCCAAGCTTATGGACTTCGGCATCGCCCGCAGCATGGGCCACATGAGCCTCGAGACGGAGCGCCCCTTCGACCCGCCCCTCCCCATGGACGACCCCGCCCCCGGCGGCTACGCCCAGACCCTCGCCCTGCGCCTCACGGTCACCGGTGACTTCCTCGGGTCGCCGGCCTATGCGCCGCCGGAGGTGCTGAAAGGCGGCGAGGGCACCCCGGCCTCCGACCGGTACAGCTTCGCGGCCACCGCCTTCGAGCTGCTGACGGGCCAGCTGCCCCATCCCGGGAGCGGACTCACGGCGATCATCATCCACATCTTGCAGGAGCCCGTGGCCATCCCCGCGGACCTGGCGCCGGGCCTGGCGAACGTGTTCCGGCGGGCCCTGGCGGTGGACCCCGATGACCGCTACACCACCCTCCCCGAGTTCATGGAGGAGCTGATCGACGCGCTGCCGGGCCCGGCCAGCATGCGCGCGCGCCTCTTCGCGGCCTTGGGCCAGGATGACGATGGCAGCAGCGTGTCCACCGCCCGCTTCCGCCTGCCCACCACCCTGACGCCCCCCGACGACAGCGGCTCGCACACCACCGACCAGGGCCTGCGCCAAAGCCAGCCCGTGAAGATCAGCCTGGCCGAGGACCCCGTCGAGACCTACCTGGCCTCCCGGAAGGCCCAGGCGGAGGCCCGGGAGGATGGCACGGACTGGGTGCTGATCCTCAAGTGGGTCGCCTTCGTCTTCGTGCTGCTTCAGCTGTTCTGGTGGCTGGCCCCAGTCCTCTCGAAAGCCCAGCTCCGGTCCTAGGCAAAGGCCCGCATCAGCAGGAACAGGCCCCCGTTCCAGCAGCCGTGCACCAGGATGGGGGTCCGCAGGCTGCCGGTCTGGCGCATGGCGAGGCCCATGGCGAAACCCAGGGTGCTGAGCACGGGCAGCCCCAGGGGCTGCAGGTGGATCGCCCCGAAGAGCAGCGCGGAGAGGACGAGGGCGGCGGTCATGCCGCGGTTCCGGACGAGGACCGGCAGGAAGAAGCCCCGGAAGAGCAGCTCTTCGAAGCAGGGGGCGAGCACGGCCACGGTGAGGAAGAGCGCGAGGCCCGGGCCCCAGCCCGACAGCCCCCGCAGCAGCTCCTGCAGGTCCCGCTGGGGGCTCTGGTCGGGCTTCAGGATCGCGCTCGTGATGAGCGCCACGGTGACGACCAGGAACACGGCCAGAGCCAGGAAGGCCCCGCCCCACGCCAGATCCCGGCCCAGGTCCCGGCGGGTTCGGCCAGGAACCACGCGCCGCCAGAGCTCCTGGAAGCCGATGCCCTCGGCCCGGCAGAGGAGGAACACGCCGAACCCGGCGTGCATCAGGTAGCCCAGGGGCACGGCCATCCATCGCAGGCGGGGCCAGGGCAGCAGGAGCAGGGCCGTCAGGTTGCCGGCCACGAAGAAGGCCAGGAACCAGGCGAGGCCCACCAGCGTGGCCGCCCGGCCCGAGAGGGACCAGGCTGGCAGGGGGCGGAGGAGGGGCTGCTTCCGGGTCACGAGCAGGTAGAGGCCCACGGCCAGCCCGCCCCCGGCGAGGCTCAGCACCAGCAGGCCCAGGCCACCGAGCCCTGCCAGCCGGGTCATCAGCGCCGCCCGGGCCTGGGCGCGGAGCGCCTCGCCGCCGCCCTCGCGGTCCCGGAGCCTGGCTTCCAGCAGGTCGGCGGCGTAGCCGCCGCCCAGCCGGCGGTGGACCTCGCGCCGCTCGGCGGCGTCCGGCAGGGGGGCGCCGTCATAGGCCGCGAGGCAGGCCCGGCGGAACCTCGCTCCCGCGGCGCCTTCCGGGGCCGCCAGGGTGGCCCAGTCCCGGGGTTCCTTGGTGGCCTCACCCAACTCCGCCTTCAGCACGGCCAGCAGGGCGCGGTCCCAGGGCTCGTTCAGCTGGGCCGTGGCCCGCGTCCACTCCCGCTCCGTCAAGGGGCGGCCCGCCAGGAGCTTTGGGCCCGCCAGGGCCACTTCCGTGAGCCGGCCCTGGAGGCTGGCGCGTTCGGCGGGGCGTCGCGCCCCTTGCCGGCGGGCGACCAGGGTGGTGGCCGCCGCCAGCAGGGCGAGCAGCGCCAGGAGGGCGATGAGCGGGTCGGCCCAGGAGCGGTCGGGGTGCCAGGCGGTGCGGGGTTCGGCGGTCATCCGTCCAGGCTACGCGAGGCCCGGCGCCCAGCGAAGGCCTGCCGTCGAGCAAAAGGCTGGCATCAGGCGAAGGGCTGGCGGCCGGTGCGCCGGTACCGCCAGGCGGCCCAGCGGAGGTAGATCCGGTTCAGCAGACCCGGCAGTCCGGGAAGGCCCAGGAGGGGAGAAAGCCACCGCCACCCGGGCAGACGCCGGGCGATGGGCCGGAGGAGGTCGGCGCCCGCCCAGATGGCGCGGGTGCCGAGGTCCAGCCCGTGGATCTCCCGTTCGATGGGCTTCCCGCCGAGTTCCGGCGCCAGCTGCAGCAGCACGGGATCGCGCACGGAAACGATGAGCAGCAGTCCCAGCCGGTCCCGCCGGGCCAGCCACAGGGCCATGCGGCAGCAGACGGTGCAGGCGGGATCGTAGGCGAGGAGGAGCGGGGCGGCCATCGTGGCGCATGATGCCACGGGTTGGCGGTAAGGTTGGAGGATCCGGAGGTCCCATGCCCTTTTCCCATCCCATCGAGGTGCGGTTCAGCGACCTGGACGCCATGGGCCACGTGAACAACGCGGTGGTGGTGAGCTTCATGGAGCAGGCACGGTTCCAGTGGTGGCGCACCTTCCTCGGGGGCCGGAAGTTCCAGGAGGAGGGCTTTCTCATCGCCCGGGCCGAGGTGGACTACCGGATGCCCATCCTCCTGGGCGACGACGTGCGCGTGGAGCTGCATTGCACCCGGGTCGGGAACAGCTCGTTCGAGCTGACCTACCGCATCACCAAGGGGCTGGGCGGCGAGCTGCTGGCCGAGGGCAAGACCGTGCAGGTGATGCTCGATTTCGCCACGAACCGGCCCAAGCCCCTGGCGGACGGCACGCGGGACTGGCTGGAAGCCCAGGCCTGATGCTGCTCGGCACCGCCACCTGGGCCGAGGGGCCGACGGAACGCCGCGCCCTGGTGGCGCGGCTGGCCTCGGGCCGCCTGGCCGACCTGAATCGCATCGAGGCCATCCGCCTGCGCAAGCTGGGCGAGGGCGACCCCGAGCGGCTGGCCGAGGTGCTGGTGCCCGCCAGCCTGCGCCGGGCGCTGGAGGGCGGCCCCCGCGGCGTGGCCCGCCTGCGGCAGACCTTGGCCTATGCCGAGAAATGGGACCGGCGGGGCACCCTGCCTGAAACGCTGGCCCCGGCGCCGGAATCGGTGGACCTGCTCGCCTGCATCACCCGTCCGGCCACCCTGCGCCGCGCAGACGGCCAGGTCCTGGACCGGCTCGCGGTGCGCGGGCCTGGCGCCTCGCTCGCGGGAGCCCCCCTGCCCGGCCTGGCGGCCATCGGCCTCGCCGGCGGCGGCATCGCGGGCTTCTGCCTGGCCCTGGAAGACGCCCAGGGCACGGTGCTCGGGGCCTGGATGACCGACACCTGGCCCACCGGCAGCCTGGAATTCCGCGCGGGTGCTTCGCGCCGGAGCGTGCCCCTCAAGACCTGGGAAGGCCTGGCTCTGCCGGCCCTGCACCCCGGCGAGGCGATGCTGCTGCCCCCGGCCCGGCTCAAGTCTCTGCCGGACCTGGGAGGCGACGTGGAAGTCCGGCTGGGCGCGGGCTTCGACCAACTGGTCCTGCGCATCGGCCCCGGAGGCGTCCACCCCACTGTGCAATGAGGCGTGCAGTGAGGGCACGGAAGGTCAGGGCACGGCGCGGACCACCGGGGGGTGCTGGGCCAGCGCGGCGCGGACGAGGGGATCGAGCTGCGCCTTGAGGTTTTCGGAGGGCAGGGTGTTGCCCTGGGCCTGCAGGGTCATGACGATTCCGCCGTAGGCGCCGTCGCCCGTGATCCACGGGGCCCAGCCGAAGGTGCCCGTGCTGGAGTACCGGATCACCGGGTCCGCCGCCGTGGGACCTCCGCCGCCGGCGGTCTCGAGCCAGTGGCCCAGGGCGTAGTGGTAGGGCTTCCCGGTCATGGCCACGTACGGGCTGTAGACCAGGGTGGTGGCGGGGCCGTAGCCGTCCGCGCGCTGTGCGGCGACCATCGCGGGGGAGAGGAAGGTCCCGGATCCGTCCTGGCCGCCCCGCAGCTGCATCATCAGGAACCGCATGTACTCCTGCCCGGTGCACTTCAGCCCGCCGGCGGGGTTGGGGTTGGGGCCGCCGCCGCTGAAGATGCTGGTGACGGACCAGCCGAAGGGGTCGTGGAGCTGCTCGGCGAAGAGCTGGGCCCAGGTCTTCTGGGTGGCCCGCTCCGCCATGCGGGCCGCGATGCGCATGTGGGTGCTGCCGTAGTAGAAGGTGCTGCCCGGGGCCGAGGCCGTGGCCGCCGCATCGGCGTAGATCCGCTTCACGGCCGCGTCGAGGGTGATGAGCACGTTGTCGGAGGCGTCGTTGTCGCCGCTGATGCCGGAGGTGAAGCTGAGCAGCTGGCGGAGGGTGATGTCGCCCATGTTGCCGGACCAGGGGGCGCCGTTCGCGTCCAGCAGCAGCTCCTTGGTCTGGGTGTCCAGGCCGTGGGGGAAGGCGCCCGCATCCACCAGGCGGAGGATGACCGTGCTCGTGACCCACTTCGAGGCCGACGCCACCAGCACCGCGTCCTGGTTGGTGAAGCCGCCGAAGCTGCGGGAGTACACGACACCGGCCGGCGTGGCGATCTCTACGCAGAGCCCGCCCGGGAACTGGGCCTGGGCCGCCTGGATGGCGGTGGTGGTGGCCGCCCAGGGATCGGGGGTGGGCGCCGGAGCGGAGGCGCCGCCCCCTCCGCCGCAGGCGAGGAGGGTCAACAGTCCGGTTCCGATCCACAGCGCTCGCACCTTGCCTCCGATTGAACCTTCGACCCGGGTAGGGGCGCGGCGGTTGAAGGCGGATCAGCCCCGCATCATCTCGGCGATGAGGAAAGCCATCTCCAGGCTCTGGGTGCCGTTGAGGCGGGGATCGCAGCCGGTCTCGTAGGCTTTCGCCAGATCCGCCTCGGACAACCCCTCGGTGCCGCCGGTGCATTCGGTGACGGCCTCGCCCGTGAGCTCGATGTGGACGCCGCCCAGGTGGGAGCCGTGGGCCCGATGGATCTCGAAGGCCTGGCGCAGCTCCGAGAGGATGGCGCTGAAGGCCCGGGTTTTCAGGCCGGACGCGCTTTCCGTGCCGTTGCCGTGCATGGGGTCGCAGCTCCAGAGCACGGGATGGTCCGTGGCCTGGACCGCCTTCAGCAGCGGGGGCAGGGCGTCCTGGATCTTCGCGGCGCCGAACCGGGAGATGAGGGTGATGCGGCCGGGTTCGCGCCCGGGATCCAGGCGGTCCAGCAGGGCCGCGAGGTGATCGGGCGTGGCGCTGGGGCCCACCTTCACGCCGAGGGGGTTGCGGATGCCGCGGAGGTACTCGATGTGGGCGCCGTCCAGCTGCCGGGTGCGCTCGCCCACCCAAAGGGTGTGGGCGCCCAGGTTGTAGTAGCTGGAATCCTCGGCGATCCAGCGGGTGAGGGCCTCTTCGTAGGGCAGGAGCAGGGCCTCGTGGCTGGTGAAGAAATCAATGCGCTCGAGCACGTCCCGCTGCACGCCGCCCAGGGCTTCCAGGAAATCCAGCGATTCGCGCACCTGGTCAAGGGTGCGGCGATAGGCGGGCACGTCGCCGGTGCCGCCGGGCAGCTCCCAGCGCTCGGGGTGGTGCAGGTCCGCGAAGCCGCCGGCCGTGAGGGCCCGCAGGTGGTTCAGGGTCGCGGAGGCGTGGAAGTAGGCGTCGGCCATGCGCCCCGGATCGGGGCGGCGGCTGGCCTCGGTGGCCTCCAGCCCGTTGACGAGATCGCCCCGGTAGCTGGGCAGGTCGCGACCGCGGACCTGCTCGGTGGGCTTGCTGCGCGGCTTGGCGAACTGGCCGGCGATGCGGCCCACGCGCACCACGGGCTTGCGGCCCCCGTGGGTGAGGGCCACGGACATCTGGAGCAGCACGCGGAGCTTGCCCTCGATGGCCTCGGGCGTGCAGTCCTTGAACTGTTCGGCGCAGTCGCCGCCCTGCAGCAGGAAGCGCCGGCCGGCCGCGGCTTCCGCCAGCAGCTGCCGGAGCCGCGTGACCTCCTCGGGAACCACCAGCGGCGGCAGGCGGCGGAGGCGCGCCAGGACGCCCTCCAGCTCCGAGGGATCATCGTAGGCCGGCTGCTGTTGGGCCGGAAAGCGCTGCCAGCTGTGGGGATTCCAGGGCGTCATGTCCCATTCTGGCCTGGAACACGGTTCGGGGCTAATCGGGGTGAGTTGAGCTGAGGCAACTCCCGGCTCAGCCGGGTCGAGCGCGGGGGTCCGGGGGTGTGCGCGAAGCGCGGAACCCCCGGAGAGTATCAATGACCTTCCGTCTCCACGGGCGTGACCCAGCGGTAGCCCTCGCCGCCCACCGTGGCGATCCAGGGGGCGGTCCACTCCTCGCCCAGCTTGCGGCGCAGGTTGGCGATGTGGACGTCCACCGTGCGGGCGCTGGGCCGGGCGTCGGGCTCCCAGGCCAGCTGCAACAGCTCCTTGCGGCTGTGGGTGCGTCCCGGGTGGGTGATGAGGATCTCCAGCAGACGGAACTCGCGGGGCGTGAGCTCCAGCAGGCGGCTCTCGCGGCGCGCCTCCAGCCGGGGGAGGTCGAACCGGAAGGGGCCGGAGCGCAGCAGGGCCGGGCGGTCCATGGGGCGCGTGCGGCGCAGGATGGCCTTCACCCGGGCCATGAGCTCAAGCACCGAGAAGGGTTTCACCAGGTAGTCGTCGGCGCCGAGGCTCAAGCCCTGCACCCGGTCCGTCTCCTCGCCCCGGGCGGTGAGCATGAGCACGGGCACTTCGTCCTTGCGGTCCCGCAGGGCCTTCAGCACCGCGAAGCCGTCCATCTGGGGCAGCATCAGGTCCAGGATCAGCAGGTCTGCGCGGCGGGCGGCGTGGGCGGCCAGGGCAGGCACACCATCGCCGGCCGACTCCACGGAGTAGCCTTCGAAGCTCAGGTTGTTCACCAGCAGCTGGCAGAGGGAAGGTTCATCCTCCACCACGAGGATGTGGGTCACGGCGTCTCGCTCAAGGATCAGTGAGTTCAACATGGCGATCTTCTTTGGGAATGACAAGGTGGATTTCTGACTTATTTCCTAAGCCGGGCCTGCAAATCTCGGGATTATCCATGTAACCTTGCAAATCCAAGATGGTTAGGCCGCGGGGACTTCCAGCAGGGCGGTGAAGCCTTCTCCGGGGCCCGAGGTGAAGGTGAGTCCCCACCCTTCCTGCTCGGCCACCTGGATGAGCAGGCTCAGGCCCAGGCCCTGCCCCTCGCGCAGGAAGCCCTCCTTGCCCGCCTCGCGCATCCGCTGGAAGGGTTTGCCCAAGGCCTTGAGCTGGTGGGGCTCGAGGCCTTCCCCCTCGTCGCTCACCCGGATGCAGAGCCGCCGGCGGGCCCGCCAGGTTTCCAGCGTGACGCGGCCCTTGCCGTGCCCCAGGGCGTTCTCCACCAGGGTGAGCACCGCCGAGCGCAGAGAGGGCAGGGGCGCGCGTCCGGCGCTTTCCGCCAGGCGCAGCTCCAGCTCGCGCCCTTCCATCTCGAAGCCGGGCCGGAGGTCGTCCACCACTTCTTCGAACCAGGCGCGGGAGGCCTGGCCGATTGGGCCCGAGGGCCCTCCGCCGCGGATCACGCGCAGGCCGGTCTCGATGATGGCGGTGAGGTGATCGACCTCCTCGCCGATCTTCAGCAGTTCTTCGTCGGCGCGGTCGGGGCTCAGGCGTCCCAGGCGAAGCGAGTCGCAGCGGAACTTCAGGAGGGCGAGGGGTGTCTTCAGGCTGTGGGTCATGGAGGCCATGCGGTCGGCGTCCAGCTCCGCCTTGCGGCGGCTGCGGTGGCGGAGCCAGAGGCCCAGGAGCATGGTGGCCCCCAGGAGGGCGGCCACACCCGAGGCCATCCAGTACTGGCGCTTCATGGCCTTCCGGAACGTGGCCTGCTGTGCGTCATAGCCCACGCCCGCCAGGTTCCAGCCGTCCCCGAAGGCGTTGGTCTTGGTGGCGGTGCCCAGGGGCAGGTTGGCCAGACGGTAGGGATCGGCCTGCAGGTGGGGCTCGGCGCCCCAGGGTTCCTTCTTGAGGTCCGTCCGGTCGAGGTCGGTCTCGCGGATCAGGCCCATGCGCAGCGCCCGGTTGGGCGACAGGGCCGTGGTCACCGCCCGCTCGGCCTCTGGCGAACCGGGCCGCCAGCGCTTGATGACCACCCAGCGGTCCGAGAGCAGGACCACGGTGGCCGCCTTTCCGAAATCGGGATCCTGGGCCTTGGGCGGGTTCCACTCGAAACGCTGGGCCATTTCCGCGTGGGCGATCCAGCCCAGGTACTGCTGGGCCAGGGCCGAGTCCCGGGGCTCCACCAGCCGCTCGCCTTCACGTACCCACAGACGGCGATGCTCGAACCGATCCAGAAGGGCCACCACGAGGGGCTGGTCCGCCAGGAAGCGGCGCACGTCCTCCTCATTGCCCTGGTGGACCGCCTGCAGGATGGGGAGGCTCTTCCAGTGCCGCTCCACGGCCTCGAAATCCACCCAGTGGGCTTCCATGTAGGCTTGCCGGCCTGTGTTCAGCTGGTCGAAGAGGTAGTACCGCGGCGCGGCGATGAGCAGGGCCGCCGTGGCCAGCCCGGCCAGGACCAGCAGCACGATGCCGCTGTGCTGCTGCAGGCGCTGCCAGCGCGAAGGCCCGATGCCGGGATGGAGGGCGCGGTAGCGGGAGGTGCGGTGTCGGTACATGGACGCTCGGCGAAGGATGCCACCAGAGTAGCGCCGGTTGCGCGCTGTCCTCCCCGCGGACCCTCAGCCCAGGGCCAGCATGCGCTCCAGCGGCTTCAGGGCGCGGACCCGCACGGCCTCGTCGAGCTTGATCTCGGGCTTCAGGTCCCGCAGGCAGAGGTAGAGCTTCTCCAGGCTGTTCAGCTTCATGTAGGGGCACAGACTGCAGTTGCAGCCGCTGTCGGCGGGGGCGGGGATCAGCTCGGCCTCGGGCCGGCGCTGGCGCATCTGGTGGAGGATGCCGGCCTCGGTGGCCACGATGAAGGCCTTGGCGCTGTCCTTGGCCACGAAGTTGAGCAGGGCCGCGGTGGAGCCCACGAAATCGGCCAGCTGGCTCACGGAGGCGTCGCACTCGGGATGGGCGATGAGCCGGGCCTCCGGGTGCTGGGCCTTGAGGGCCGCCAGGCGCTTGGCGGTGAACTGCTCGTGGACGATGCAAAATCCCGGGAACAGCACCATGTCCCGGCCCGTCTGCTTCATCACCCACTTGCCCAGGTGGCGGTCCGGAGCGAAGACGATCTTGCGGTCTTTCGGCAGGCTCTCCACCACCCGCACCGCGTTGCTGCTGGTGCAGATGACGGTGCTGAGGGCCTTCACGCCGGCGGAGCAGTTGATGTAGCTCACGACATCGTGGTCGGGGTACTGCTTGAGCCACTCGGCGAAGTACTCCGCCGGACAGCGGTCGGCCAGGCTGCAGCCGGCGTCCATGTCGGGGATCACCACGGTCTTGGCGGGGTTGAGGATCTTGGCCGTCTCGGCCATGAAGTGGACCCCGCAGAAGGCGATGACGTCGGCGTCTGCCTTGGCGGCCTGCTGGCTCAACTGCAGGCTGTCACCCACGAAATCGGCCAGATCCTGGATCTCGGGTTCCTGGTAGTAGTGGGCCAGCAGCACGGCGCGGCGCTCGGCCTTCAGCCGGCGGATCTCGGCGACAAGGTCGAGGCCCGCGGGGATGCTCTCGAGGTCGGGGACGTAGGGGGCGGTCAGGTCCATAGAATCCATTCTAGGCCTTATCCAGGAAGTGGCGGATGCGCCGGCCCGGCTCGGGGTGGTCGAACACCTCGGCGAAGGCCGCGCGCTCCCAGGCGAGGGCGGCGGGGCGGGGGAGGCCCGCCTGGGCGAGGTGGAGGTTTCCGAGCAGGACAAGGGCCCGTTCACACCCAGCAAAACCTGTCGCCACAAGGGGGTTTCGGGTATTCTGGGCTTGGATCGCAGGGTCCAAGTGGATGTGGGAATCCGATGACTGCCCCCCAGGGGCGGACATCGGTCCAGGTCTAGGTGGATTCATGCCTTTTCGTCCAAGGGGGGGACACATGGCCAAGGCGCAGGCGCCAGACACATCCAGCATCGCACGGCTGGACCAGATCAAGATCAGCCAGTACTTCGGCTGCAATACGTTCAGCGAGCGCACCATGCGCGAGCGCCTGCAGAAGGACGTGCACAAGGCCTACCGCCAGGCGCTGAAGCGCCGCGAGGCCCTGTCGCCGGAGGTGGCGCGGAGCGTCGCGCTCGCCATGAAGGAATGGGCCCTCGAGCAGGGTTGCACCCACTTCACCCACTGGTTCCTGCCCATGACCGGCGCCACCGCCGAGAAACACGATGCCTTCATCACCTGGGAGGAACCGGGCCAGGTCATCGAGCGCTTCAGCGGCAGCCAGCTCATCCAGGGCGAGCCGGACGCCAGCTCGTTCCCCAGCGGCGGCCTGCGCGCCACCTTCGAGGCCCGGGGCTACACCGCCTGGGATCCCGCCAGCCCGGCCTTCATCATGGAAGGCCCCTTGGGCAAGACGCTCTGCATCCCCACGGCCTTCGTGGGGTACCACGGCGAGGCGCTGGACCACAAGGTGCCCCTCCTGCGTTCCATGGAGGTGGTCTCGGACCGCGCCCGCACGGCCCTCCAGTTCTTCGGTGTGAACGCCGAGGCCGTCGTGGCCCAGTGCGGCCCCGAGCAGGAGTACTTCGCGGTGGATCTGGAACTCGCCCAGCAGCGGCCAGACCTGATGTTCGCCAACCGCACCCTCCAGGGCGCCCGGCCCCCCAAGGGCCAGGAGCTGGAGGACCACTACTTCGGCAGCATCAAGGAGCGCGTCCTGGGCTTCATGCAGGAAGTGGAGCTGGAGTGCTTCAAGCTCGGCATTCCCGCCAAGACCCGCCACAACGAGGTGGCCCCCAACCAGTTCGAGATCGCGCCCATCTACGAGGCCGCCAACATCGCCAGCGACCACAACCAGCTGCTGATGGAGCTCCTCAAGTCCGTGGGCGAGCGCCACAGCCTGGCCATCCTCCTGCATGAGAAGCCCTTCGCCGGCGTCAACGGCAGCGGCAAGCACGTGAACTGGAGCTTGGCCACCGACGAGGGCCAGAACCTGCTCGAGCCGGGCAAGACTCCCGAGGAGAACCTGCAGTTCCTCTACTTCCTGAGCGCCACGCTCAAGGCCATCCACACGCACGGCGGTCTCCTGCGCGCGGCCATCGCCAGCGCCGGCAACGACCACCGGCTGGGGGCCAACGAGGCGCCGCCGGCCATCATGTCCGCCTTCCTCGGCGCCCAGCTCAGCCACATTCTCGACGCCATCGAGAAGGGCGACGCGGCCGACGCCTCCACCCAGCGAATCCTCGACCTCGGCATCGGCAACCTGCCCCGCATCGAGAAGGACGCCACGGACCGCAACCGCACGAGCCCCTTCGCCTTCACCGGCAACAAGTTCGAGTTCCGCGCCGTGGGCTCCAGCCAGCCCATCGCCCTGCCCTTGACGGTGATCAACGCCGCCGTGGCCGAGGCGCTGGAAGGGCTCAACGCGAAGGTGGAGGCGGAACTCAAATCGGGCAAGGAGCACAAGGCCGCCGTCCTGGCCGTGGTGCGCCAGGCCATCATCGAAACGAAGGCCATCCGCTTCGAGGGCAACGGCTACTCGGAGGCGTGGAAGGTCGAGGCGGAGCGCCGGGGCCTGCCCCACGCCAAGGACACCGTGGCGGCCCTTCACATCTGGGAGCTGCCCGCCTCCAAGGCCGTCTTCTCCAAGGCAGGCATCCTCTCCGAGGGCGAGCTGGAATCCCGGGTCCACATCCGGCACGAGCAGTACCAGAAGGCCATCGCCATCGAGACCCAGGTGCTGCGCGAGATGGCGGAAACCCAGATCCTGCCCTCCATCACGGCGGATCTGGGCGCCCGGGCCAAGACCTTCGTGCGCCTCGCGGCCTCCGGCATCACGGTGCCCGAGACCCTCAAGGCCGCCCTGCAGGCCCAGGTCACCCTGGCCGGCGAGGCCCAGGCCCGCTTGACCGCCATGAAGGTCGCCCTGGCCACGGCGGAGTCCATCGAGGACAACCACGCGCGCACCGAGGCCTTCGGCGACCGGGTGAACGAGGCCAAGCACGCCCTGCGCGAAGTGCTCGACCGGCTCGAAGAGGCCTGCGACGCGGACCTGTGGCCCCTGCCGAAGTACTGGCAGCTGCTCTCCCCGCTGCTCTAGCTGGCGGATGGCGCCAACGAAAAAGGGCCGCGACCGCGGCCCTTTTTCGTGCTGGATGGAAGCTAGCGGCCGAAGCGGAAGACCGCGCTCACCTGGGCCCAGGTGGCGGTGTCGAAGCCGAAGCCGTCGCCGCCGTTCTTGTCCACGAAGACCTGGTTCAGCGTGCCTTCGAGGGAGAACATCTTGTTGAAGGTGTAGCCGCCGCCACCGCGGATGCCGAGCTTGCCGCTCTGGGAGGCGCTGCCGGAAATGCGCAGACCCGCCCCGTTGGTGAACTCCCACTCGTCCTTGATGCTGTTGATCGAGGCGCCCGCGATGGTGTACCAGCCCTGGTTCGGGTTCTGGAAGTGGTAGACCCAGTCGGCGCCGATCTGCAGGGCGGTGTAGTCGTTCTGGCTGCTGCCCGTGCCCCACTCGGAGCCCGGGAAGTTCTGGTAGGTGATGACGCCCCGGACCTGGTGGTGCGAGGTGAGGTTGAAATCCAGGTGACCGCCCACATGGGCGCCGAAGAACTGGTTGGTGCCCAGGCCGGACTTGTCCTTCAGGTCGCCGACGGGCAGGGAGAGGCCGGTGTGCAATCCGCCCGTGATGTCCTGGGCGGAAAGCGCGGCGCCCGAAAGGGCGAGCGCGAGGGCGAGGGTACGTCGCATGGAACCTCCGATGGGATGGGCCTCCGAATGGGAGCCGGGGCCAGCCTAGCGGGGTTGTGTCATCTGCGCGTCATCCGAACGGCCTATTCGAGGGTGACGCCCCGGCCGCTGCGGATGCGCTGCTCGATGCGCGAGGTGCTGTGGCCCGGCAGGAAGGGAATGAGTACCAGCCGGCCGCCGCGGCCCTCCACCACGTCGCGGCCCACCACGGTCTCCGGGGTGTAGTCGCCGCCCTTGACCAGCACATCGGGCTGGAGGGCGCGGATGAGCTCCAGGGGCGTGTCCTCGTCGAAGCGCACCACCGCGTCCACGCTGCGCAGGCCCAGCAGGATGGCGGCCCGCGCCGCCTCGTCCTGGAGGGGGCGGCCGGCCCCCTTCAGCCGGGCCACCGAAGCGTCGCTGTTGAGGCCCACCACCAGGAAATCGCCCAGGGCACGGGCATCCGCCAGGTACTGGACGTGGCCCGGATGGATGAGGTCGAAGCAGCCATTGGTGAAGCAGAGCTTCCCGGGCCGGGGGAAAGCGGCCAGGAAAGCCTCAGCGGTCTGGAAGAAATGGGTCGGTGACGGCATCGAAGGACCAGGATAAAATCATCGGTTCGGGGACGATTCCCAGGAGAAGTCTGCCATGCCCCTCTACGAGTACCGCTGTGAAGCTTGTGGCCAGTCCGAAGAGAAGCTGGAGGGCCTGTCGGCTCCCCTGGTCCACGCCTGCCCGGCCTGCGGGGCCGCGGAAGGCATGACGCGCCAGGTCTCCGCCGCTGCCTTCACCCTGGCCGGGGGCGGCTGGTACAAGGGCGCGGCCAAGGAACCGGCCGCTTCCGCCACCGCCCCGGAAGCCCCTAAGCCCAGCCATGGATGCGCCGCCGGCGCCTGCGGCTGCCCGCACGCCAGCTGAAACGGCCGACGCATCCCGGTGATGTCCGCCTCATGTTCCAGGTGATGCGTTGACTTTCCAGGCCATTCCGATAGCCTAGATGGTTCCGGCCCCGTGGGCCGGCGCAAGATTTCATCCGTCCGACGTTCCCCCGACGCCCTTTGTCCAGCGGAACCTCTCGGGCCCAGGCCCGGATCTTCCCGGTGCCTTCCTTGGAGGATGGTGTGCCTACCATCAATCAGTTGATCCGCCTCGGGCGGAAGACGTTCCAGAACAAGACCAAGAGCCCGGCGCTCGACGCCTGCCCGCAGAAGCGCGGCGTGTGCACCCGCGTGTTCACCACCACGCCGAAGAAGCCGAACTCGGCCCTCCGCAAGGTGGCCCGTGTGCGCCTCACCAACGGCATCGAGTGCACGACCTACATCCCCGGCGTGGGCCACAACCTGCAGGAGCACAGCATCGTGCTCATCCGCGGCGGCCGCGTGAAGGATCTCCCGGGCGTGCGCTACCACGTGGTCCGCGGCAGCCTCGACGCCACCGGCGTGGCGGGCCGCAACCAGTCCCGTTCCAAGTACGGCGCGAAGCGCCCCAAGGCTGGCGCTGCGCCGGCCAAGAAGAAGTAGGGGAGGTCAAACATGGCTCGTCGTTCCGCCCCTGCCAAGCGTGAGATCCTGCCGGATCCCGTCTACAACAGCCTCGTCGTCTCCAAGTTCGTGAACATCCTCATGGAGCGCGGCAAGAAGGCCACCGCCGAGCGCATCCTCTACGGTGCACTCGAGATCGTCGCCAAGAAGTCCGGCGAAGAGGCGCTGGAAGCCTTCCAGAAGGCCCTCAACAACATCAAGCCCTCGGTGGAAGTCAAGTCCCGCCGCGTGGGCGGCGCCACCTACCAGGTGCCCGTGGAGGTTCCCCAGAACCGCCGCCAGTCCCTGGCCATGCGCTGGCTGAAGACCTACTCCGCCTCCCGCGGCGAGCGCACCATGCGCGACAAGCTGGCCGGCGAGATTCTCGACGCCATGAACTTCCGCGGCGCCGCCATCAAGAAGAAGGATGACGTCCACAAGATGGCCGAAGCCAACAAGGCCTTCGCCCACTTCCGCTGGTAGCAGTCTGTCCGACCGGAAGGAGCCGCCGTGCTGGCGGCTCCTTCCGCGAATGTCCTTGAAGCACCCCCCGACTTCGTTCCCGCTTTGACCCTTTCAGGAGGCCGCAGTGGCCCGCCACACTCCCCTCGAGCGCTACCGGAACATCGGCATCATGGCGCACATCGATGCCGGCAAGACCACCACGACGGAGCGCATCCTCTTCTACACCGGCAAGATCCACAAGATCGGCGAGGTGCATGAGGGTGCGGCGACCACCGACTGGATGGTGCAGGAGCAGGAGCGGGGCATCACCATCACCTCCGCCGCCATCACGGCCGCCTGGACCCCCCAGACGGGCCAGCTGAAGGGCGTGGAGCACCGCATCAACATCATCGACACCCCCGGCCACGTGGACTTCACGGCCGAGGTGGAGCGTTCTCTGCGCGTGCTGGACGGCGCCTGCGCCGTGTTCTGCGCGGTGGGCGGCGTCGAGCCCCAGTCCGAGACCGTGTGGCGCCAGGCCGACAAGTACGGCGTGCCCCGCATGGCCTTCGTGAACAAGATGGATCGTCCCGGCGCGGATTTCTTCCGCGTGGTCGAGATGATGAAGACCCGTCTGAAGGCCCGTCCCATGCCGATCCAGATTCCCATCGGCGCCGAGGAGGACTTCAAGGGCGTGGTGGACCTCGTCATGATGAAGGCCCTGACCTTCGACGAAGGCGACAAGGGCTTCAAGGTCCTCTACAGCGAGATCCCCGCGGAGCTCGTGGACACCGCCAAGGAGTGGCGGGAGAAGATGGTCGAGATGGTCGCTGAGACCGACGACGCGCTCATGGACAAGTACCTCGGCGGTGTCGACCTCACCGAGGACGAGCTCCGCAGCGGCATCCGCAAGGGCTGCATCGACCTGACGTTCACGCCGATGATGTGCGGCTCCGCCTTCAAGAACAAGGGCGTCCAGCCCATGCTTGACGCGGTGGTGAGCTACATGCCCTCTCCCCTCGACATCGCCGCCATCAAGGGCGTGGATGCCGACGGCAACGAGACCGAGCGCAAGGCCGAGGACAAGGAGCCTTTCTCTGCCCTGATCTTCAAGATCATGGCCGATCCCTTCGTGGGTTCGCTGGCCTTCATTCGCGTCTACTCCGGCGTCCTCGCCGCGGGTTCGGGCGTCTACAACGCCGCCAAGGGCCGGCGCGAGCGCATCGGCCGCCTGCTGCAGATGCACGCCAACAAGCGTGAAGACATCGAGGAAGTCCGCACCGGCGACATCGCCGCCGCCGTGGGCCTCAAGGAAGTCCTCACCGGGCAGACCATCTGCGACGAGAACCACCCCGTGATCCTCGAGTCCATGGACTTCCCGGATCCCGTGATCCAGGTGGCCATCGAGCCCAAGACCAAGGCCGACCAGGAGAAGATGGGCGTCGCGCTGAGCCGCCTGGCCCAGGAAGATCCCACCTTCAAGGTGAAGTCCGATCCCGAAACCAACCAGACCATCATTGCCGGCATGGGCGAGCTGCACCTTGAGATCATCGTCGATCGCATGATGCGCGAGTTCAAGGTGGAAGCCAACGTGGGCAAGCCCATGGTGGCCTACCGCGAAACCATCCGGAAGCGCGTGGATGCCGAGGGCAAGTTCGTCCGTCAGTCCGGCGGCCGCGGTCAGTACGGCCACGTGAAGATGTATGTCGAGCCCAACGAGGCCGGCAAGGGCTACGAGTTCATCAACGACATCAAGGGCGGCGTGATTCCCAAGGAATACATCAAGCCCATCGACCAGGGCATCCAGGAGGCCATGCAGTCCGGCGTCCTCGCGGGCTATCCCTGCGTCGACATCAAGATCACCATCTACGACGGCAGCTATCACGACGTGGACTCCAACGAAATGGCGTTCAAGATCGCCGGCTCGATGGGCTTCAAGGCCGGCTGCGAGAAGGCTTCCCCCGTGATCCTCGAACCCATCATGGGCGTCGAGGTCGTGGTCCCCGAGGACTACATGGGTGACGTCATCGGCAACCTGAACAGCCGCCGTGGCCGCATCGAGAACATGGAAGACCGGGCCGGCGTCAAGGTCGTCACCGCCAAGGTGCCCCTGGCCGAGATGTTCGCCTACTCCACCACGCTGCGCGGCATGACCCAGGGCCGCGGCAACTACACCATGCAGTTCTCGCACTACGAGGAAGCTCCCCGGAACGTGGCGGAAGAAATCGTCGCCAAGGTCAAGGGCGCCAAGTAGGTCAGCAATCTCCGGGGGTTCCGTGCTTCGCACACACCCCCGGACCCCCACAACTCGGCCTGGCGAAGCCAGTCCTCGTTGTTCCCAGATCAAGCAACACTAGCCATTTCAGCTTTACTTGCTTTTTAAGCCCCTCTCGGGGTGAGGCCATCCTTCGAGCCTTCGGGTTGCCGGGCCTCTTGATCCACCGCTTCCCCCTCCGGGGGGTCGTGCGTTCTCTCAAATAGCCGTTGTATTTCCAGCGGCTTTTGTTATGCTGATCAGCCCTGTCCCTGTCGTTGGGACGGATTTACATGGGCGGTCAGCGCCCCACGTCTATGGACGTTCAGCGTCCCAATGGAGTGAGCATGAAAGACAACATCCGCATCCGTTTGCGTGCCTTCGACCACCGTCTGCTCGACCAGAGCACCCGCGAGATCGTGGACACCGCCAAGCGCACGGGCGCCTCGGTGGCTGGGCCCATCCCCCTGCCCACCCGGACGAACAAGTACACCGTGAACCGTTCCCCCCACGTGGACAAGAAGAGCCGGGACCAGTTCGAGATCCGCACGCACAAGCGGCTCCTCGACATCCTGAATCCCACTCAGAACACTGTGGACACCCTCATGCGCCTGGATCTGCCCGCTGGCGTCGACGTGGAGATCAAGGTCTTCAGCCGTCAGGGCAACCGGTAGAGGGGGGAGAAAACATGTCCAAAGGAATCATCGGAAAGAAGTTGGGGATGACCCAGATCTTCAATGAGCAGGGCCAGATCGTCCCCGTGACGGTCATCCAGGCCGGCCCCTGCGTCGTCGTGCAGCGCAAGACCTCCGCGAAGGATGGCTACGAGGCCGTGCAGATCGGCTTCGTGGATCCCAACGGCGGCAAGCGCGCCTCCAAGGCCGAGAAGGGCCACTGCGAGAAGCTCGGCGTCGCCCCGGTCCGCGTGCTCCGCGAGATCAAGGTGGATGCGGCTGACGCCTCCAAGCCCGGCGACAGCGTCCTGGCCTCAGCTTTCGAAGCCAAGACCAAGGTGAACGTCACCGGCATCAGCAAGGGCAAGGGTTTCGCCGGCGTCATCAAGCGGCACCACTTCGCCGGCGGCCGCGCGACCCACGGCTCCATGTTCCACCGCGCGCCTGGCTCCATCGGCCAGTCCAGCTACCCCAGCCGCGTCTTCCCAGGCATGCGCATGGCCGGCCACATGGGCGACGCCCAGGTGACGGTGCGCAACCTGGAGATCGCCAAGGTGGATGTCGAGAACAACCTGCTGCTCATCAAGGGCGCCGTCCCCGGCCCCAAGGGTGGGTACATCGTCATCAAGCAGGAGGCCTAGGATGGCAGCGTTCCAGCACCCCGTCGTCAACCTCGAGAACAAGCCCGCGGGCACCGTTGACCTCCTCCCCGAGGTCTTCAAGCTCGAGGATCTGAACCAGCACCTGATCTGGGAGGCGGTCCGCCACTTCCTGGCCAAGCGGCGCTCCGGCACCGCGAAGACCAAGGACAAGTGGGAAGTCAGCGGCTCCGGCAAGAAGCTCTGGAAGCAGAAGGGCACCGGCCGCGCCCGCGTGGGCTCTATCCGCAGCCCGCTGTGGAAGGGCGGCGGCACCACCCACGGTCCGCACCCCCGCTCCTATGACTACGCGTTCCCCAAGAAGGCCCGTCGCGCCGCCCTGCGCAACGCGCTGTCGGCCAAGCTGGCGAGCGGCCAGCTGGTGGTGGTCGAGAACTGGGATGTGGCTTCCCACAAGACCAAGTCCCTGATCCAGACCCTCGGCAAGCTCGGCGTCACCGGTTCCGCCCTCCTGGTCGGCACCGAGGCCAGCGAGAAGCTCACCATGGCCGCCGGCAACAACCCGAAGCTGCAGACCGTCGAGAGCCTGGGCGTGAACGTCTATGAGCTCCTCAAGTACGACCAGGTGATCTTCTCCAAGGAAGCCGTCCTGGCCCTCCAGGAGGTTGTGAAGCCATGACCAAGATCTTTGACGTGATCCGCAAGCCCCTCCTCACTGAGAAGGGCCAGATCCTGCGCGAGAAGAACATCCAGGTGTTCGAGGTGGCCACCTGGGCCACCAAGCACCAGATCCGCGAAGCCGTGGAGCTCCTGCTCCAGTCCAAGGTGAAGAACATCCGCACCGTGCGGATTCCCAGCCGGACCAAGCGTCTCGGCCGTTTCGTGGGGACCTCCAGCCCCCGCAAGAAGGCCTATGTCGAACTCGCCGAAAGCGCTCCCGCGTCCGAGTAGGCGACTCCCAATGGCGGACGGAAAAGCTTTGCCCACTATCGCCCGCCCCTTTCAACCCTGAGGCAAGAGGACAACCATGAGCATCAAGCAGCTCAAGCCCACGACCCCCGGTCAGCGCGGCATGTCCAAGTTCGGCTTCGAGGAAATCACCACGGACACGCCTGAGCGTTCGTTGATTGCCAAGAGGAACCGCACTGGAGGCCGCTCCAACACCGGTCGGATCACCACCCGCCACATCGGCGGTGGCCACAAGCGCCAGTACCGCATCATCGACTTCAAGCGGAACAAGATCGACGTGCCCGCCAAGGTCGCGACCATCGAATACGATCCCAACCGCACCGCCCGCATCGCCCTGCTGGTCTACGCGGACGGCGAGAAGCGCTACATCCTGGCCCCCGATGGCCTGGAAGTGGGCCGCACCGTGGTGGCCGGCAAGAACGCCGACATCCTGGTGGGCAACGCGCTCCCCCTGCGGAACATCCCCGTGGGCAACACGGTGCACAACATCGAGATGAAGCCCGGCAAGGGCGGCCAGATCGCCCGCGCCGCCGGCACCTTCGCCCAGCTCGTGGCCAAGGAAGACGACTACGCCCAGCTCCGCATGCCCTCCGGCGAGATCCGCAAGATCCACCTGGACTGCTTCGCGACCATCGGCACCGTCGGCAACCTGCAGCACGAGAACATCCAGATCGGCAAGGCCGGCCGCACCCGCTGGAAGGGCATCCGCCCGACCGTCCGCGGCGTGGTCATGAACCCCGTCGACCACCCGCACGGTGGTGGCGAGGGCCGCACCTCCGGTGGCCGTCACCCTGTGACGCCCTGGGGCCAGCCGACCCGCGGCTACAAGACCCGTGGCAACCGTCGCACGGACAAGTTCATCGTCAAGCGGATCAACTAGGAGACACGACAATGGCACGATCCCTGAAAAAAGGCCCGTTCATTGACGCCCACCTCCAGAAGAAGGTGGAAGTCGCCCAGGCGGCCAACGACAAGCGCGTGATCAAGACCTGGTCCCGCCGTTCGACGGTTGTCCCGCAGATGATCGGACTGACCCTCGCCGTGCACAACGGCAACAAGTTCATTCCTGTCTATGTCACCGAGAACATGATCGGCCACAAGCTGGGCGAGTTCGCCCTGACCCGCACCTTCAAGGGTCACGCTGGCAAGGCCGACACCAAGGCGAAGGGGAAGTAGCGATGGCTGAGATTGTTTCGACCGCCACCGTTCGCCACCTGCGCGGCTCGGCCCAGAAGGCCCGCCTCGTGGTGGACTTGATCCGCGGCAAGCAGGTCGGCGAGGCCCAGTGGGTTCTCGCGCAGGCCAAGAAGTACGCTGCCGCCCCCATCCGCAAGCTTCTCGATTCCGCGGTGGCCAACGCCATCGACAAGAATCCCTCCGTGAATCCGGACGACCTCCTGGTCAAGACCGCGTTCGTGGATGAGGGTTTCCGCATGAAGCGCGTCCGCCCCGCACCCATGGGCCGCGCCTACCGGGTCCAGAAGCGCACCTGCCACATCACCATCCAGCTCGCTTCTGCGGCCGGGGAGGAGTAGTCATGGGTCAGAAAGTCCACCCGTACGGGTTCCGCCTCGTCCACCAGAAGAACTGGCACAGCAAGTGGTTCTCCAAGCGTGACTACGCCACGCTGCTGCACGAGGACATCAAGCTGCGCCGCGAACTGAAGAAGCAGCTGCACAGCCTCAACGCGATGATCTCGAAGATCGACATCGAGCGCGCCGCCGACAAGGTCACTGTGCGCATCTACACCGCCCGCCCCGGCATCGTGATCGGCCGCAAGGGCGCTGAGATCGACAAGCTGCGCGAAGACCTCCAGAAGCGCCTGAACCGCCCCGTGTCCGTCGACATCCAGGAGATCAAGAAGCCTGAAGTCGATGCCCAGCTCGTGGCCGAGGGCGTGGCCCAGCAGCTCGAACGCCGCATCGCCTTCCGCCGCGCCATGCGCAAGGCCGAAGAAGCCGCGATCCGCTTCGGCGCCAAGGGTTTCAAGATCAAGGTCTCCGGCCGCCTGAACGGCGCCGAGATCGCCCGGACCGAGGACTACCTCTCCGGCCAGATGCCCCTGCAGACCATCCGCGTGGGCGTGGACTACGGCTTCGCCGAGGCCCACACCACCTACGGGATCATCGGCATCAAGGTGTGGGTGAACCTGGGCGACCAGGTCGCCGAGACTGTGAAGCGGTGAGGTGAATCCATGTTGATGCCCAAGAAAGTCAAGAACCGCAAAGTCCAGAAGGGCCGCACCCGCGGCATTGCCACCCGTGGCAACGACCTCGCTTTTGGCGACTACGGCCTCAAGGCGATCGAGCACTGCTGGCTCACGAACCGTGAGATCGAGGCCGCCCGTATCGCCATGACCCGCCACATCAAGCGCGGCGGCAAGATCTGGATCCGCATCTTCCCTGATCGTCCCACCACCTCCAAGCCCGCGGAAACCCGCATGGGCTCCGGCAAGGGGGCTCCGGATGGCTGGGTGGCGGTGATCCGCCCCGGACGCATCCTCTTCGAGATGGAGGGCGTGACCGAGGAAATCGCACGCGAGGCCCTGCGCCTGGCCCAGATGAAGCTGTCCGTGGCGTCCGAATTCATCAGCCGTACGCCGCCGGAGGAGTGAGAGCCATGACCAAGAAGAATCCCTTTTCCGAACTGACCGGCAAGAGCGTCGAGGAACTGGCGCAGCTTGAGGCCGAACTGGCCGCCAAGCGCTTCACCCTCCGCTTCCAGCACGCCGTGGGCCAGGTCGAGAACACCGCCGAGATGCGCAAGACTCGCCGTGAGCTCGCCCGTGTCAAGACGGCCCTGGCCACGAAGCTGGCCTAGGAGATCCCATGAGCCTCGAAAACAAGATGACTCGTAACGGCGTGGTGGTCTCCAACAAGGCCGACAAGACGGTGGTGGTGAAGGTGGAGCGCAAGTTCCAGCACCCGCTCTACCACCGCACGGTCAAGCAGACTGCCAAGTTCATGGCCCACGATGAGACCAACGCCTGCGGCATCGGCGACGTGGTCAAGATCGTGGAGACCCGCCCCCTTTCCAAGCGCAAGCGCTGGATGGTCCTCGAGATCGTCCAGAAGGCCGGCGAGTAAGGAGCTCCAATGATCCAGATGGGAACCATGCTCACCGTCGCCGACAACTCCGGCGCCAAGAAGATCTGCTGCATCCTGCCCCTGGGCGGCGGTGTGGGCAAGATCGCCCAGCTTGGCGACGTGATCACCGCCTCCGTCAAGGAAGCGATCCCCGGCGGCACCGTCAAGAAGAAGGCTGTCGTGCAGGCCGTGATCGTCCGCCAGCGCAAGGCCTACCGCCGCAAGGACGGCTCCTACATCCGCTTCGACGAGAACGCCGCCGTCATCATCAAGAAGGATGGCGAGCCCGTCGGCACCCGCGTGTTCGGCCCCGTGGCCCGCGAACTGCGCGAGCGGAAGTACATGAAGATCGTCTCCCTCGCCCCTGAGGTGCTGTAATGGAAGCGACCACCACCAAGATGAAGCTGAAGAAGGGCGACCAGGTCGTCGTCATCGCCGGCAAGGAAAAGGGCAAGACCGGGACGGTGTCCAAGGTGAGCCCCGCCACCAACCGCGTGGTCATCGCCGGCCTGAACATGATCAAGAAGGCCACCAAGCCGAACCCCCAGACCGGGGAAGGCGGCGGAATCATCGAGAAGGAAGCGTCCATCCACGCCTCCAACGTCATGCTTCTCGACGCCAAGACCGGCAAGGGCACCCGCAAGCGGGGGTGAGGTTTATCCGGGGGTTCTCCTCGCAGCGCGTGCGCTGCAAGGATCTAAGGGCGCGGTTGCGCGCACACCCCCGGACCCCCGCGCCCTCGGAGGCGGAGCCTCCTCGGGCTTATCCGAAACCGTCGAACGGCCCCGCCAATTGCCGGAATTGGGCTTGAAATCCAAGACTTTCCCTTCCCAGGGACCCCTCGTTCATGGGAAGATTTTCGTTCTGCCCCGTGCGCGGGGCGGAGATCCAGGGTGCATCCCGCGCCATGACAACTGAGGTTGGGGGGAAACGGGCCGGACCGCCGTTCCCAAGCCCCCCCGCTCTCCCGAACCCCTGGGGCATAGCCGCCCCACGGAAATGGAGGAATCCATGACTGCCACGCAAGGCCACGCGGAGCCCCGCGTCAAGGCTCGCTACCACCAGGAGGTGGTGTCGAAGCTCAAGGAGGAGTTCGCCTTCTCCTCCGCCATGCAGGTGCCCCGCCTGCAGAAGATCGTCATCAACATGGGCGTCGGCGACGCCATCCAGAACATCAAGGTTCTCGATGTCGCCGTGGACGAGCTCACCGCCATCGCCGGCCAGAAGGCCGTCGTGCGCAAGGCCAAGAAGAGCGTCGCCCAGTTCAAGCTGCGCGCCGGCATGCCCATCGCCTGCATGGTGACCCTCCGTGGTCCCCGCATGTGGGAGTTCTTCGACCGCCTGGTGACCCTGTCGCTGCCCCGCGTCCGCGATTTCCGCGGCGTTCCCACCAAGTCCTTCGACGGCCGCGGCAACTACACGCTGGGCCTGAAGGATCAGCTGATCTTCCAGGAAATCGACTACTCCCGGGTGGACAAGATGAAGGGCATGAACATCACGTTCGTGACCACCGCCGCCAACGACGCCGAAGCGCGGGCCCTGCTGGCCCACCTCGGTATGCCCTTCCGCAAATAGCCAAGGAGATCATACCGATGGCCAAGATTTCCAAAATCGTCAAGGATTCGCGCAAGCCGAAGTTCTCGACCCAGCACCGCAATCGTTGCAAGTGCTGCGGCCGGCCCCGGGGCTACATGCGCAAGTTTGAACTCTGCCGTCTGTGCTTCCGCAAGTTCGCCCTCAACGGCGAGCTGCCGGGCGTCCAGAAGTCCAGCTGGTAAGGAGAGGGGACCATGCATACCGATCCCATCGCTGACTACCTCACCCGCATCCGTAACGGCATCATGGCCGGACACGATGCCGTGGTGGTGCCCGCCTCCAAGATCAAGGCCGGACTCTGCGGCATCTTGAAGCAGGAAGGCTACATCCACTCCTTCAAGCAGGTCGAGCATGAGGGCCGCGTGTACCTCATCGTCAACCTGAAGTACGTGAAGGATAAGGAAAACGTGATTCACGGCCTGCGCCGCGTGTCCCGCCCCGGTCTCCGCATCTACTCTGGTGCGCAGGAGATCGGTGACGTCCACGGCGGCCTCGGCATCGCCATCCTGTCCACCCCGAAGGGTCTCCTGACGGGCAAGGACGCCAAGAAGCAGAACGTCGGCGGCGAAATTCTCGCCCACGTCTGGTAACCCATCCTGAAATGGGCGGATTTTCCGCCCTCATCTAAGGAATCAACCATGTCTCGAATCGGAAAGAAGCCCGTTCCACTCCCCAAAGGCGTGAAGGTCACAGTCGCCACCACCGGGAATGGGTCCGAGGCCGTCGTCGAGGGCGCCAAGGGCAAGCTCAGCTGCCCGATCCCTGCCGGGATCACCCTGGACATCCAGGCCGACTCCGTCGTTCTCTCCCGCGTCAACGATGAAGCCCAGAACCGTGCCTACCACGGCCTCACCCGCGCCCTGCTCGGCAACGCCGTCACCGGCGTCACCGAGGGCTGGAAGAAGGAGCTCGACATCGTCGGCGTCGGCTACAAGGCCGCCATGGATGGCGCCAAGCTCCGCCTGGAGCTGGGCTACAGCCACCCCATCAACTACGAGGCCCCCGCGGGCATCCAGATGGCCGTTGAGAAGACCACCCACATCGTCGTGACCGGCATCGACCGGCAGCTGGTGGGCCAGGTCGCCGCCGACATCCGGAAGTTCCGCAAGCCCGAGCCTTACAAGGGCAAGGGCGTCATGTACACCGGCGAAGTCATCCGCCGCAAGGCCGGCAAGACCGGGAAGTAAGGGGAACCCATGGCGAACGATATCAACATTCGACGCGACAAGACCAAGGCCCGCATCCGCGGCCGCGTGAGCGGGACCCCCGAGCGTCCCCGCCTCACCATCTACAAGAGCCTGAAGCGCATCTACGTGCAGGCGGTGGACGATACCCAGGGCATCACCCTGGCGGCCGCCAGCAGCCTGGAGAAGGATCTCCGCGCTTCACTGAAGAACGGCGCGAACATCGAGGCCGCCAAGGCCGTCGGCGCCAGCATCGCCGCCCGTCTCAAGGAGAAGGGCATCACCTCGGTGGTGTTCGACCGGAACGGCTACGTTTACCACGGCCGCGTCAAGGCGCTGGCTGACAGCGCCCGCGAAGCCGGGCTCCAGTTCTAGGGGATGACCATGGCGACTGCAGAGCTCAAAGACAACAAGGAATCCCGCAACCCTGAAGGCGGGGAATTCAAGGACCAGGTCATCTACGTGGGCCGCGTCACCAAGGTGGTGAAGGGGGGCAAGAACTTCTCCTTCTCCGCGCTGGTGGTCGTGGGCGACGGCAATGGCAAGGTCGGGTTCGGTCTCGGCAAGGCCCTCGAGGTTCCCTCCGCCATCAAGAAGGGCATCGAGAGCGCCAAGCGCAACATGATCAAGGTTCCCCTCAGCCCGAACGGCAGCCTGCCGCACCCGGTGACGGGCATCTTCGGCTCCGGCAGCGTGCTGCTGAAGCCCGCGCCCGAGGGCACCGGCATCATCGCTGGCGCCGCGGTCCGCGCGATCATGGAAGCTGCCGGCATCCACAACGTGATGACGAAGAGCCTGGGCTCCTCCAACCCCCACAACGTGGTTCGCGCCACGTTCGAGGGTCTGAAGGACCTCATGGATCCCTACACGGTCCTGACCAACCGGGGCCTGGATCAGGCGGAGGTTTAACATGTCGCAGTACATCGGCAAGCAGGTGGTGCTGACGCTCAAGCGCTCCATCATCTGCACCACTCCCAAGCACCGCGCCTTCATGCAGACCCTCGGTCTCAAGCGGCCCGGCGATACCCGCGAATGCGAATACACCCCCAATGTCCACGGGATGGTCAAGCTTGTGCCCCATCTCATCGGCGTTCAGGTGAAGGGGTAGACCATGAAGCTCAACGAACTCCGCCCCGCTGAGGGCGCCACCAAGACCCGCAAGCGGCTCGGCCGCGGCAAGGGCTCCGGCCTCGGCAAGACCTCCGGTCGCGGCGAGAAGGGCCAGAAGTCCCGCTCCGGCTACCGCGGCAAGCGCGGTTTCGAGGGCGGCCAGATGCCCCTGGTGCGTCGCCTTCCCAAGCGCGGCTTCACCAACATCTTCGCCCCCGAGACGAAGGAAATCACCCTCAGCCTCATCTCCATCCACTTCAAGGATGGCGAGACGGTCACCCTCGATGCCCTGCGGGACAAGAAGCTTGTCAATTCCCGCGTGGCGAAGATCGTGGTGCTGGCCAGCGGCGAGCTCACCGCCAAGGTGAACGTCGTCGCCGATCGCATCACCAAGGGCGCCCGGGAAGCCATCCTGGCCAAGGGCGGCACCATTCAGGAGCCCGCCGCGAAGTCTGCCGAGTAACGGCCGATGAATCGCCTCAGGAACCTCTTCGCCATCCCGGAGCTGCGCAAGCGGCTCATCTTCACCCTCGTCCTCCTGGCGATCTACCGCCTGGGAGTGCACGTCAGCGTGCCCGGGGTGAACGCCGAGAACCTTCAGGCCGCGCTCCGGCGCGGTGGCGGCGGTCTCTTCGACGTCGTTGACCTGTTCTCCGGTGGTGCGTTCAAGAAGTTCTCCGTCTTCGCCCTCGGCATCGCCCCCTACATCACGGCCAGCATCGTGCTGCAGCTGATGGGGGCCGTGGTGCCCTACCTGGAAAATCTCCAGAAGAAGGAAGGCGAAGCCGGCCGCCAGAAGATCAACCAGTGGACCCGCTACCTGACCGTGCTCCTGGCCTTCGTCCAGGGCATGGGCATCGCGTCCCTGGCCCAGAGCCAGAATGCCCCGGGCCTCGAGGTGGTCACCTCCTCGCTGTCTCCGACGGCCTTCCGGCTGCTGGCGGCTTTCACGCTGTCCGTGGGCACCATCTTCGTCATGTGGATCGGTGAACAGATCACGGAGCGCGGCATCGGCAACGGCATCTCGCTGCTGATCTTCGCGGGCATCGTGGCCGGCCTGCCCCAGGCCATGACCACCCTGACTGTCATGATCTCCCAGTCCCTGCGGAACCTCCCGAACGTGCCGCCTCCCGGCATCTTCATCCTGCTCATCTCGGCGATGATCGTCGTGCTGCTGGCCGTGGTCCTGGTGGAGAACGCCTACCGGCGCATCCCCATCCACTACGCCCGCCGCGCCGATTCCGCCGGCATGTCCAGCCAGCGCAGTTCCTACATGCCCCTGAAGCTGAACACCGCCGGCGTGATGCCCGTCATCTTCGCCAGCTCGGTGATCTTCTTCCCGGCCACCATCGCCCAGTTCACCCGCTGGGAATGGCTCGCCAAGGCGGCGTCCTACCTCAGCCCGCAGACCCACTTCTGGATCTACACGCCGGTCTTTGTGGGCGTGGTGATCTTCTTCGCCTTCTTCTACACCAGCATCGTCTTCAATCCCGATGAGACCGCCGAGAACATGAAGCGGTCCGGGGGCTACATCCCGGGCATCCGTCCGGGCAAGGAAACCAGCGTCTTCATGGACGGCATCCTGTCCAAGCTGACCTTCGTGGGCGCCATCTACCTCGCCCTGGTCTCCCTGGTGCCCCTGCTGATCACCAACAACATCCAGGGCCTCAACTTCTACTTCGGCGGCACCAGCCTGCTGATCGTGGTGGGCGTGGCGATGGACAGCGCGGCCCAGCTGGAAAGCCTACTGGTCATGCGCCGTTATGACGGCTTCCTGGAGAAGGGCCGCATCCGCGGTCGTTCGACCCGGGGGGGCGTGGCATGACGTTGACCGCGAACATCCTCCTCGGGGCCCCGGGCTCCGGGAAGGGCACCCAGGCCAAGCGCCTGGTGGAAACATTCTCTTTGACTCACCTGTCAACCGGTGACATTCTGAGAGATGCCGTCTCGAAAGGGACGGAGATCGGCCTGAGGGCGAAAGCCATCATGGCCGAGGGAAAACTGGTGGACGACGACACCGTCAACGGCCTTGTCTTCGCGCGGCTGCTGGACGAGACCTCTGACGTGTTGTTCGACGGATACCCACGCACCCTACAGCAAGCTCAAGCCCTGGAAGACTTCCTCTCCTCCAAAGGCATGAAGGTCGGGCACGTGGTTCTGGTCGATGTCCCCCAGGAAGTGCTGGAGGCCCGCGTGGTGGGCCGGCGCGTGTGCAGCAACAACGCATGCGGCGCCATCTACCATCTGGAATCCAAGCCTTCCAAGCTGGCCGGTGTCTGTGATCTGTGCGGCAGTCCCCTGAAGCACCGTTCCGACGACACCTCAGAAGCCTTCCAGAGCCGGATGGGCGAGTTCCACTCGACCTTCCAGCCCCTTCTGGGCTTCTACAAGCATCGGCCGAACTTCCGGAGCGTGGATGGCAATCGCGCGCCGGAGCTGGTGTTTGAATCGCTGCGTCACGTCTTCGGAGAACGCGCTTGAGCAAAGAAGAAGCCATTGAGCTCGAAGCCACAGTGGTCGAGGCCTTGCCCAACGCGGTGTTCCGGGTCGAACTGGAGAACAAACACCAGGTGCTGGCGCACATCAGCGGAAAGATGCGCAAGAACTTCATCCGCATCCTTCCCGGTGACCGGGTGCTCGTGGAGGTGACCCCCTACGACCTCACCCGTGGCCGCATCATTTACCGATTCAAGTAAACGAGAGGACACCATGAAAGTACGGCCCTCCATCAAGAAGCTGTGCGAGCACTGCAAAGTGGTCCGGCGCGAAGGCATCAACCGGATCATCTGCAAGAAGAACCCCAAGCACAAGCAGCGTCAGGGTTAAGGAGACACGATGGCACGCATCTCAGGTATTGATCTGCCCATCGGCAAGCGCATTGAAATTGCGCTCACCTACATTTTCGGCATCGGGCGCGCCAAGGCGCACAGCATCCTGACCCGCGCCAAGGTCGATTTCGGCACCAAGGTGCGGGATCTGACCGAGGACGAGGTCGGCCGCATCCGCCGCGTCATCACCGCCGAGGAGACTGTGGAGGGCGACCTCCGCAAGAACATCTCCCTCGACATCAAGCGGCTCATGGACATCGGCTGCTACCGCGGCCTGCGCCACCGGAAGGGTCTCCCCGTCCGTGGCCAGCGCACGCACACCAACGCCCGCACCCGCAAGGGCAAGCGACGCACCGTAGCCGGCAAGAAGAAGTAAGGCGAGGAGCACATGGCCAAGACCCAGACCCGGACCGCCGGTAAGAAGGTGGTCAAGAAAAAGGAAAAGAAGAACGTCCCCCACGGCGTGGCTCACGTCCAGGCGTCCTTCAACAACACCATCATCTCCATCTCTGATCCGATGGGGAACATGCTCTGCTGGGCTTCCAGCGGCAACCAGAACTTCCGCGGGACCCGCAAGGGCACGCCTTTCGCCGCCCAGGTGGCCGCCGGCATCGCTGCCGAGGCCGCCAAGGAGCAGGGTGTCCGTTCGGTGGACGTCCGCGTCAAGGGCCCCGGTGCCGGCCGTGAGAGCGCCATCCGCGCCCTCAACGCCGCAGGCATCCAGGTGACCAGCATCCGCGACGTCACCCCCATCCCCCACAACGGCTGCCGGCCGCCCAAGCGGCGCCGGGTTTAAGAGAGGAGGAGAGACATGGCACGTTACACAGACGCCGTTTGCCGCCTCTGCCGCCGCGAGGGCATGAAGCTTTACCTGAAGGGCGAGCGCTGCTTCAAGGAGAAGTGCTCGTTCGAGACCCGCAAGGGCAAGATCCCCGGCCAGCACGGCGCGGGGAAGATCAAGAAGCCCACCGGCTACGCCCTGCAGCTTCGCGAGAAGCAGAAGGTGAAGCGCATCTACGGTGTGCTCGAGAAGCAGTTCCGCCACTACTTCGAAAAGGCCGATGCCAAGAAGGGCGTCACCGGCCACAACCTGCTCGGGTTCCTCGAGAGCCGCCTGGACAACGTGGTCTATCGTTTGGGCTTCGCGCCCAGCCGTTCTTCCGCGCGCCAGATGGTCATGCACGGCCACGTGCTGATCAACGGCAAGCGGGTGGACATCCCCTCCTACCAGGTCAAGCCTGGCCAGGCGGTGGAACTGGGCACGCGCGCCAAGGAGAACGACGGCGTCAAGTCCTCCGTCGAGACCTCCGCCGGCCGTGGCATTCCCAAGTGGCTCACCCTGGACGCCGCCGCCTTCAAGGGACAGGTGCTTGCCGCGCCGACCCGCGAGGACATCACCCTCGATATCAACGAGCAGCTGATCGTTGAATTGTATTCCAAGTAAGGGGGCAGGATGCTGAATCTCAGCGATTTCCAGAGGCCGCGCTTCGCCGAAGTCACCCCTGGGTCCCTCACGGATTCCTACGGCGAATTCGTGGCCTA
>Ga0316605_10000336_pt1 | contig 36883 bp, 26 predicted proteins | sample OWC_soil_day20_n_FD_207666 | JGI IMG/M metagenome (GOLD analysis project Ga0316605, IMG submission 207666) | Wetland soil microbial communities from Old Woman Creek delta, Ohio, United States - OWC_soil_day20_noCT | ecosystem: Environmental > Terrestrial > Soil > Wetlands | place: USA: Ohio...
GACCCTCACCGGACGCATGATATTCAAAGCAACCGCATGCTACGTACTTCTGCTCGAACGGTCTGTCAAGAGCCAGCCATCCGATCGCTCCTGCGATGTCATGTGCACCGCGGAGGATTCGTCCGTCGACCAGGATACCGGCTCCAATTCCCGTACCGACAGCGAGGAAGATGGCGTCCCTGCACCCCTGTGCTGCTCCTTGCCAGACCTCACCCAGTATGGAGCATGCTCTGTCGCTGTCGATGCTGATGCGGGTATGCGGGGACGGGAATGCGGACCGCAGGACATCCATCAGAGGGTAGTCATCCCAACCGGGGATGTTGGGTGCCCAGACTCTGCCTGTGGCGGCATAGCTGATGCCCGGAACGCAGATGCCAATGGCATCGATCTGGTCTCCATCCGTTTCCGCGATGACACGGAGGCCGTGAACGGTCTGCGCGATAAGGCGCCCCACATCGTCTCCCTCCCGCTTTTCGAGAAGCGTGGTCTGCCTGTGCGCTGCTGTGCCGGCCTGATCGAAGAGTGCGGAGGCTATCTTTGTCCCGCCCAGATCGACTGCAATCACGGCCATAGAGAGGATCCCCCGCGGAGATGATGGATTATTGTACACCAAAGAATGTGAGGAAGCAAGACGGGCTCACGGGACTAATATCCGTGGAGTCGAAGATGGTGAATGGGAGGTCGGGATCAAGAGTCCATGGATCAATCCGCGTAAACCGTTGACACTTTCGGAGGAAAAGCGTAAATTAGGTTCACTTTACGAATTGCCCCGTCGTCTAATGGCAAGACAGCAGACTCTGGATCTGCTTATCGAGGTTCGAATCCTTGCGGGGCAGCGCACTTCTGGCCTTATCGTCTAACGGTCTAGGACGCGGCCCTCTCAAGGCCGAAATACGGGTTCGATTCCCGTTAAGGCTACTCTCTCCTGTGTGTTTTCCACTGTGTGATCGGCCTTGTGCGCACGCCGTATTCCCCCCTTTGTGCAGTCCCTCGATATCGTCATCAGCCTGGACGGTCTCCGGTTGTACGGCCCGTCGCCTGGATCATCAGCCGGAGTGGCCTCCCCCCGGATGGTCCTTACGATAGTGGAGGAGGATCCGGTCGATCACCCAGTTGGTGCGCGCCGCACTCACGCCGGTGCTCGGGCAGACGCCGCGCCCGAGTAACGCCTCCACTACAGATGTGACGAGAGGCTCATGAATGTGAGCCGGGTATTCATCCCTGAACTCGAGACGTTCGGTTCCCCGCATCAGGACCACTGGATCCTTCGCGAACGTCGAGAACGTCAGCACCCCCTTGTTGCCGACGATGTGAACGGAATCTTCGTGCGATGGTTCCGGCGCATCAAAACACCAGAGTCCTGTACCGCACACTCCTGATGCGAATGCAAAATCCGCCGCCACCACGTCTTCAGCGGGATAGCGCCCCGCACGATTTGCTGCATTCCCATGCGCCGACACTACAGGTCCGAACAGAAAATCCAGAAAATCGAACTGATGTGATGCGAGATCCACAAAGTACCCTCCCCCGCTGATCTCGGGCCGGACGCGCCACCGGAGGGTGCCGGTTTTCAGATCATCAGGGTATGGTGGCTGGAGGAGACGGAGAGTGACGCATCGCACGTCTCCAATGGCACCCTCTTCCATGAGTGCCTTGATCCGCAGAAACGCGGGCAGAGCGCGGCGGTAGTACGCCACATAAAGCGGCACCCGGGCTTCTTCGCACACAGCGATCATTCGCCGGCATTCTTCGTGTGTCCGGCCCATGGGTTTTTCCACAAGCACCGGCTTCCCCGCCTCAGCGGCCCGGGTCACATACTCTTCATGAGTGGAGGGAGGCGTGGCGACGTAGACAGCATCGACCTCGGGATCGCAGAGCAATGCATCCGCCTGGTCATACCACTTCGGCACTCCGTGCCGATTCGCATAATCGCGCGCCCTGGCTCCGTCACGGCGCATCACGGCCACCAGCCGCGAATGCGGCACCCGCTGAAAGGCTGGACCGCTTTTTACTTCGGTGACGTCGCCACAACCGATGATACCCCAGCGTACTTCATCCAGTGGTACTTGATTCATGCTCTTTTGCTCATTTGTCCTGGTCAGTCAGGGAGTCTTGTGCGCTCAAAGAGCGCAACAAAAAGGTGCGTGAAGCAGACCGGAAGGCCGACAGCAACGAGAACCGGGGCGAATTCCACGGAAAAACCTCTACTGTGGTCAGGAGAGAACCGGCGTGGCCTGCGAGCTGGCGCCGGCTGCACGGGCGTGCGAATTCAGCAGACAAGATAGCATGCGGCAGGTGAACTTACAAGCAAATACCAGTTACTTCCTTGCGACCTTACTTCCTTGCGACCGCCCCGTCCTTGCGGCGCAGCATCCCCGTTAGCCGCATGAAGTAGATCACGAACGCGGTGTACACAAGCAGCGTGACAACGACAGCCGGAATAAACTCCATACTCTCCCCCATGACGTTCACTTCAGCGTACTTTTTCTCTCTTGAAGTATACGCTCATCACGCACATTTAGCTGTGCGTGGTGACATGAGCAGACATCGGTGGCAACGCGATGTGTGCGCATCAAAGCCAGGTTTTTTTGAGACACCATTGACCTTGGATTCCTGCGTGGGTATCTTGGTGCAGTCCCCGGTTCTCTGCTCTGATGGGGGGAAGAAGACACGAGAACAGTGAGGCACTATGCGGTACGGACACGTATCTAGCACCCTGCGAGCTGCTGTGATTGTGCTCGCCGCTGTGTGTTGTTCGTGCAAAGACTCCAGCACCGATGCGACACACGGCACGCTCGTCTCTGAGCTTGTCGTCGCAGATCATCAGACGACGCAACTTGCCAGCATTCCGGAGTCGTATATCCGGAAGGCAAAACGCGAACTGCGCATCGCATACGGCCACACGTCACACGGGAGTCAACTCGTGGACGGCATGAATGGGTTGGTGCAGTTCAGAGGGACCCTCTACGCAGTCAATCAGACAGGTGCCGACAGTGCGCTGATGCTTCTCGACACACCATTCTCCGGCGCCGCCGATCTCGGCAATCCTGACCGCACCGCCTGGGCGACAGCCACCCGGACGTATCTCAACGCGCACCCGGACATCAACGTGGTGATCTGGTCCTGGTGCGGCCAGGTGAGCTCCGCCACATCCAACGATATCTCGCTCTACCTCTCCCTCATGGACAGTCTCGAACGCTCCTGTCCTGCGGTGCGGTTCGTATACATGACCGGCCACCTCGATGGCTCGGGTCTGCAGGGAAACCTCCACCTCCGGAACGAGCAAATCCGCTCGTACTGCAGGTCCAACAAGAAGATCCTGTTTGACTTCGCTGATATCGAATCGTATAACCCGGACGGAACATATTTCGGGGACAGGCTGCCGAATGATGCCTGTGAGTATGATGGAGATGGAAACGGCTCGAGGGAGAAGAACTGGGCGCTGGAGTGGCAGACGGCGCATCCCGGACAGTGGTATTCGTGCGGATCGGCGCACTCACAGCCACTCAACGCGAACCTGAAGGCCTATGCCGCCTGGTGGCTCTGGGCCCGCATGGCCGGGTGGGGAGGGTAGGCGGGGATTTCTGTGCGGCTACCCAGTGGCTTCTTGCACCGGTATTGGGGCAGAAAGGATGGTCGCAGAGCCGCTCAAGTGCAACTTGTCGGATGCGGGGCGATGCGCCTGCACAGCACATGGCGCTCACCGCTGGCGAGTATCTGCCGGTCCTACTTCACAATGGTCATCCTGCGCGCGGCGGTGAATTCCCCCGCACTCATCCGGTAGATATAGATGCCACTGGCAAGCCCTGCAGCATCGAATCGCTCCCGGTAGGTTCCCGCCTCCCGCCAATCATCCACCACTGTCGCGATCTCCTGTCCCAGCACATCGAACACCTTTACCACCACCCGCTCCTGATGAGGAACCGCAAAGGAAATCTCCGTTGCGGGATTGAATGGATTCGGATAATTCTGGTTCAACGCGAAGACCAGAGGGAGGTCCGGCCCCGTGGCGGTGACATCAACAGAGGACACGCCTTTGCCGGACATCGGAATCCGCAGCTGAGGAACGGTCGCATTGCTGATGACCTGTATCGTATCTCTGGCCACGCCGAGAGTTGTCGGTGCAAAGATGACCGAGATGACCACAGACCCGTTTGGCGGAATGATTCCGCTGGATGGATCGACGAAGAACTGGGGGTGTGTGTTGGCGACTGCGTTGAGTTCAAGGGGGTTGACCGTGGTGTTGCCAAGCGTAAACTGGATCAGCCTGGGGAGGGCGAGGTCAACATCCCCGAAGCTGAGCTCCGTTGCAGTGGAGGTCAGCACCGGCACCGGAGAGCGCCCGGTGACGGGGACAATATATGTCCCGCCTAACACGGCTCCATTGAATCTGAGTGTGTCCCTGATGAGACCGAACCCGGTCGGCGTGAACGTCACAGTAAGGTTCAGTGACGATCCCCGGTTGATCGCTCCGCTCGACGGCGTCACCGCAAAGGAACCGGTCGTGCTGGTCACAGTTGACACTGAGCCGTCATTGAGATCCGCGTTGGCCAGCGTAAGGCTGAGCGGTTTTCCAATATTTATCGTGACATCGCCGAAATCAAGCGATACCGGCGTGGCTTGAAGGAGTGGAGCGGGTGCCGCCCCGCTGATCGGCACTTTCATCAGCAAAAGGGATGAATTGTTGTGGAGGAACAACGTATCCCTGAATGTCCCCAACGCAGGCGGGGTGAATGTCACCAGCACATCCACAGACGCTCCGGGTGACACATTCGTGCTGCTCCGGTCCGGAGTGAACCGGGACGTCCCGGTGTAGATATTGTCAAACACGATCGTTGCAGACGATGCATTGGTGAGCGTCACCGGCAGAGTTGCGGCGACGCCGACCTGACGGTTTCCAAAGGCAAGCGGGCTCGGCGAGGCAGTTGTCGGGAGGATGAGCTGCACGGTCGATCTCGCCCGCTGGTAGAGTACCTCGTGTCCCGCATTGTTCAGATGCGTCCCGTCGGCATTGTAGAGTGAAACGATCGAGCCGTCCGCATTTGCCAGACCTGTCCAGAAATCCATCACCTTCCCCGCGTACCGGGAGATGATTGCGTCCTTCATCTGAATAAGCAGAGTCCTCCGCTCCAGCGTTTCGTTCCGGGGCTGAGTCGTGCTGAGGTAGACGGGAATCCCCTGGCTTCCGGCGGCATCAATGAGCGCATCGAAATTCGAGAGCTGCTGGGCGACCGGAACGAGCAGATCGCAATCGTTTGTGGGAAGATTGATCAGAATGAGTGAGGGACTGAGAGAGAGCGCTTTCGTGATGTTCTTGTTGACATCGACCGCGAGTGACGGGTTTGTGTTCCACGGGGACGGACGCTGATAGCCGGTCGGCATCACGTTGAACGTCGTGAACCCGCCGACGGCAAGATTGACCACCTCGTATGATTGAAAGACCGTGCCCAGGTAGAGCTTGAACTTGTTGACCCAGGAACTGTCCAATGGCCGCGCGTATTCACCGGCAGCCGTGGAGGAGCCGAGCACAACCACGCGATAGACCCCTGCATCAGAAGTCGACGCATAGGACTGACCAGCAGACCATGCCAGCATCACACTCACGACAAGGCCAGTCAGACATCGCAGGGTTTTGAACGAAACCATGGCCGCTATCCCTTGTTTGGCTGTGCTCGTAGCATACGCCCCACTTTCCTGAACGCTTTGCCGAAGAACCAGGCAATGCGTCCGGGGATGTATCCGGGCGCGGCTGTCCACACCATCTTCCGCGTAAGCGCGTTCAGCTGTTGTTCGTCGCCCACCGCTCCAGCCTGCAGGAGAGGTGTGAGCATGGCGCGCTCGGCAAAGAACCGTGCGACATGATGGCTGACAAACGGATACTCAAACAGACGGACGTTCGGAAACTCTGCGAGGTACTTCGCATGCCTCTTGTCGCGGCTTTCCCCGCGCGAATAGTGGATGTACACCTTCGTGCCGGGCCGCAGGTGCTGCCGCATCACGCTGCGCAGGTCGAGCCACGGAATATCATCTCCCTTTTCCTTCACCAGCGCGGCAAGCTGGTCCGGGGCGCTGGTGTCGTCGGGAATCCGTAACCGGGTGGGTGGATTGAATGCATGGATCTCATCGGCCCCGAGCAACACGCCGAAGAGTATCGCCGCGAATCCCCCCCCTGAATTCCCGATCGTCACCACCCTCCGGATCTGCTCTTTCGCAATGACATTCTGCAGGAACGCAAGCACGCCCGGAACGTCGTCGCCGATGCCCGGACTCCCCATCTGGTACCACATCATACGTGGATCGCGAAGAAACAGACGCTTCACCTTCACAGGATTGGTGGAACGGATGAAGTCAAACGCGGACTTCCCTCCCGGTGCCGGAAAGACCGCAAAGGAGATCAGCAGCGTATCGCTCTCAGCGGCGGTGTCAAGCCTGTACGTGAGTTCGTCCTGAGAGATTTCTTCCGGTTCAACGGCTACTTTTTTCATCGTAACGATCAAATCCCGCGATGACTATTGAACGCAACCCGTTCCGGCGTGAGTACGGACACGGGAATGAAGCGCCTATGGTTGTACGCCGTTCACGACTTGAACTCCACCGTGAGCGTGTATCATCTGTGCTGCTCATACCGTCGACTGCGCGCCTTCCGGCAATCCCGCAGCGACGGGAGGGAAATCAACCGGCCTGCGATGCGATCTCTGTGAATCGTCCATATGCCAATTCCCAGGCATGCTGCCCTTCCGGCTCATACCGTGTGGTCGGGAATGAAGCCCGCACAACGTCGCGCATTTGCCCGAGTCCGCTGAGTTCACCCAGCGCATGAAGCTGAACGAGCAGGTTCCCAACCGCCGTGGCTTCGGACGGTCCGGCGATCACCGCCCGTTGCAGAGCATTTGCTGTGAACTGATTCAGCAGCACATTCCGCGCTCCCCCTCCCACAATCACAAGCTCCTCTACACGGCTCCCCGTAATCTCCTCCAGCCTGTCCACTACCCAGCGATACTTGAGCGCGAGGCTTTCGTACACGCAGCGCACGATAGCACCCTGCGTTGAGGGTATCTGCTGACCCGTCTTCCGGCAATACTCCTGGATGCGCCGCTGCATCGGACCGGGAGCATAAAACAATGATGTATCCGGATCGACGAAAGAGAGGAACGGGGCGCTCTGACCTGCGCGGTGGACCAGCTCATCAAACTCAACCTTTTCCCCCTCAGCATCCCATTCCCGTTTGCACTCCTGGACCATCCAGAGTCCCATCACGTTTCGCAACAGGCGGATCCGGCCGGCAAAGCCGCCCTCATTTGTGAAATTGGCTTCCATCGCCCGGCGGTCCACACACGGCTTCGACGTCTCCACACCCAGCAGGGACCAGGTGCCGCTGCTCAGATACGCCGACCCCGGCATGCGCATCGGAACAGCAACAACGGCTGATGCGGTGTCGTGACCTGCAACCGCAAGCACAGGCACCGGCTGAATTCCCGACGCAGCGGCAAACGATTCCAGGAGATTCCCCCGCACGATTCCCGGTTCGGTGATCTCCGTGAAGAGTGACCGGGGGAGATCCATCGCGTTGAGCAACTCCGTGCTCCAGCGCTGTGATGACGCATCGAGCAATTGCGACGTGCTGGCGTCAGTGTACTCGGTCCCCCGCACGCCGGTGAGGGCGTATGCAAGAATGTCCGGCATCATCAGCAACGTCCGCGCGTTGTCCAGAAGTTCCGGCTTCTGCAAACGCATCGCCAGCAGTTGGAAGAGCGTGTTAAACGGCTGGAATGCCACACCTGTCCGTGCGAAGATCTGTTCCTTCGGCATTCGTTCAAACGCCTTCTCGAACATCCCTTCCGTCCTGCGGTCACGGTAATGGTACGGGTTCCCGAGCAGGTCTCCATCCTTGTCCAGAAGTCCGTAGTCCACACCCCACGTATCGATGCCGATGGAGGTGGGTGGAAGACCTGCGTCTCTCGTGCTCCGGCGTATCCCCTCCTGAATTTCCTGGAGGAATTTCAGAAGATCCCAGTACAGGTGCCCTTCAAACTCAACCGGCCCATTCTGAAACTGATGGGCCGAAGCGATAGAGAGCCGTGAGCCGTCGAAGGTCCCGCGGATTGCCCTGCCGCTGCTTGCACCAAAATCGAACGCGAGAAGATGGGTCGGTTTCATGTGTGTTCAATGGAGTAAAGATACGAATCGTGTCACGAGAGGATCATTGCGTTGCGTCACGGAGAGGTTTCGGGAAGGAAAACCCGAATAGTGAGGGATTTTCGCCGATTACGGCCGCAGAGAAGATAAGAAACACATAGTCATAGGTCTCTTTGGGTATCCGTGTGCGATACGCTGAAAGGAATTTCCAGAAATTCCGTTCGCGGGGGTTTTCGGGAAGGGCCCTGATGAGCCCCTTCACGGCGTTGTGCCCCCAATTATAGGAGGCCAGGACCAGCAGTCCGGATGCCTGCGCTTCGCCATTGTAGATATCACGCAGGTATCGGGCAGCAGCCTCACTGGCGCGATTGACGCGGTGCCGTTCATCCCTCGGATCAACGCGCGGCAGTTCCAGGAGGGGTCCCGTGCGAAGCCCGTACTGCCACGCGGTCGTCGGAATGAACTGCCACATCCCTTTTGCGATACCATACTTCGTCGGCGGGCCGCACGCAGAGCTGTCGAACTCACTTTCCTGCAATGCCAGGTAGAGGAACTGCGGCGGAAGCTGTTGGGCAAGCAGGGCGGCAGAGATCCGGTCGGTGTATCCGCGCGCCGTTGCATAGGCGATTGCCTTCGGCAGGCGATTGGATACTTGCCAGACCTTGATGTACTTGCGGACTTCCTCAGAGAACTCCTTCGGCATGGTGAGTTCACATTCGCCGAAGACCCTCGCGACCTGATAGATCAGTCGCTCTGTCGAATCCAATCCCTTCTGATAGACGCCCAGCTCTCCGATATACTTGTCATAACTTGCGCTGAGCTGCCGCAGACGGGCACGTGACGCTGCAAGTTCTCCTTCAGAGGCAGTGTCCCCGCGTTGCCGGATCCGGTCTTCGAGCCGGGCGAGCGCAAGCTCAAACTCCTTCATCTCGTAGAAGACGTCCTGTGCGAGCGCCTCCTGCTTCCGGACCTGTTCGTGTTTGAGGTAGGCGTACCCCGCTGCAAGCAGCGCCAGGAGCACAAGTCCGCCGATGATCAAGACGTACCGTTTGCCCTGCGTCCGGAGGAATCGGCGCACCATGCGGGGAAGAACGGTGCGATAGAGTGTGATGGGGACATAACCCGAAGCGCGGAATACCTGCCGCAGCTGCTGGGTCAGCATCTGATGCGGCAGCTTGTGGATGTGGAACGCAAGCACCTGTCCACCTACGCCGAAGAGCACCCGGCTGTCGTCTGCGAGCACCGCTTCGGTGATCTGGGTCCCGTCAAGGAACGTACCGCCTGCACTCCCGAGGTCCTTGACGTGCCAGTCCCCCTTTTCAAACCAGACTTCGGCGTGCAGTCCGCTGACATCCGGATCTGGCAGAACGATGTCGCAGGAAGGATCGCTTCCGACCGTGAAACGGTCTGAGAACTTCAAACGAAGTTCGGGTACCCCTTCCTTCTCCAGCGTGACGTGGATCTGGGGCCGGACTACGTTCTTGAGGACGTCGCCAGGATTGACTTCCATGGCCCAATCTACAAAATGCCATATCAATGTACAAGCTCTCCACTCTGGACTCGATCGTCCAATGAGGCAACACGTCTCTTGCACTGCCCCGGAGCAGCCGGATCCGGGATGATCGGCAGTATTAGTGAGGAAATGGCGCTTCTCGCCGCCCGGCCTCCTCGTCCGCCCTTGTGTTTGTAAGCCGCTGTTGCTATACTACGATCCATTACTGCACATGAAGGAAGAAGAGAATCGCCATGCGTACACGCAGACTGGGGCGGACGGGACTGGAGGTTTCAGAAATCGGATTTGGCATGTGGGGTATCGGGGGGACCATGTGGCTCGGGGCCGATGACAGCGAATCGATGAAGGCCCTCCACCGTGCTGCCGACCTCGGTGTGAATTTCTACGACACCGCCCTTGTCTATGGAGAGGGGCACAGCGAGAAGATCCTCGGGAAATTCCTGAAAGAACGCAAGGAACGCCTGCTCATCGCCTCCAAGATTCCGCCCAGGAACAATCTCTGGCCCGCCCGGCCCGGCACTACGGTCGCGCAGACATTCCCGCATACCCACATCATCAGGTCCACTGAACAAAGTCTCAGGAATCTGGGTGTCGACACTATCGATCTCCAGCAACTTCATGTCTGGCAGGATGACTGGACCGATGTGGCCGAGTGGTATGAAGCGATCTCCACGCTGAAGGCGGAAGGAAAGATCCGCTTCGTGGGCATTTCGATCAATGACCACCAGCCTTCAAACGCGCTCCGCGCTCTGGCCTCGGGGAAGATCGACGTCGTCCAGGTGATCTATAATATCTTCGACCAGACCCCTGAAGATGATCTCTTTCACGCCTGTCTGAAGCACGACACGGGTGTCATCGTGCGGGTTCCCTTTGACGAAGGAGGGCTGACGGGCCAGATCACACCCGAGACCACATTCCCGCAGGGGGATTTCAGAAACAATTATTTCCGCGGTGACCGGAAGCGGCAGGTGTTCGAACGGACTGAGCGTCTCAAGGCCTTTCTGGGTCCCGAGGCATCCTCACTGCCCGAGCTGGCTCTGCGCTTCTGCCTTCACCCCCCTGCTGTTTCCACTGTCATCCCCGGCATGCGGTCAGTCCGGCATGTCGAACGCAACTGTGCGGTATCTGACGGACGTCAGCTCTCCCCGGCACTGCTTCGCAGCCTGCAGCATGAGGCATGGGACCGGAACTTTTATGCGAGCTCAGCAGAGTAGTGTCGTCTCCAGCAGGAGCAACCATGCAGGACTCATCTGTGCGGCGGCAAAGATGGCCGCTGATTTCAATCCTTCTCGTTGCTGTCGTCATGGCAGGGTGCGTTTCCACACAGCAACTTCAGCTGGAACGGAAGGCATCCTTCGCTGATGCAGTTATCCGGCGGGATCTGCCGTTTCCCGTCCCTCCGGGGACGAAGCTGGATTCCCTGATTGTCGATGACACCGCCCGCACGGTGACCATCGCACTGAGCAGGGAATTTTCCGGTCAGCCGTTCCGGGCGGAGAGCGTAGAACGCATCATGGCAGGCATCCAGTCGTTCTTCGCTGAGTCGTACCGCGGATACCGGTTCGACGTCACGACGCTGCGGACCCCCATCCGGGAGTTGATCCCGAACTTCTACCGCCGGGAGCCGATGGGGCTGGACTCAACGCGGCTGCCGAAGAAACGGAGCCCGCTCCCGGAACCGGTCGTGGTGAACACAAGCCGGCCGATGTATCCCTCGCGTGGACTGGAGAACAGGAACATCCTCCTGTGGCACAGTCATGGCTGGTACTTCAACAACGTGGAAGGGCGCTGGGAGTGGCAACGGCCGCGGCTCTTCCAATCGGTCGAGGACCTCGGTCCTCTTGCGTACACGCTCCCCTATCTCATGCCGATGCTTGAGAACGCGGGCGCAAGGGTCTTTGTGCCACGCGAGCGGGATTTCCAGACGCAGGAAGTAATCCTCGACAACGATTCGCCGGACCCTGGCTACATCGAGATCTCGCGGGGCGGGGGCAGCAGATGGAAGAGCGACTTCCCCGGATTCCGCATTGCTTCATCCTATCCGGCGAACTTCAACCCATTTCTCATGGGAACAACCCGCTGGGCACGCACGGACCGTCAGGGAGACGGGGAGATCCAATGGGTCCCTTCGATTCCTGAAACGGGCTTCTATACCGTGTCCATCTCATTCGCGGCAACTGACAGCAGCACGCAGGAAGCACTCTACACCGTCTGCCATACGGGAGGAAAGACCACATTCAGAGTGAATCAACGCGTGGGAGGCGGCACGTGGCATTACCTGGGATCGTTCCGGTTTCGCAAAGGAGTTTCGCCGGACAGCGGAAGTGTGCGCCTGACGACAGCCGGCTCGGTACCCGGCCTCCGCATCAGCGCCGATGCGGTGCGGTTTGGCGGCGGCATGGGAATCGTGGAACGCGGCGGGGGCGTCAGCGGAAGACCACGGTTCGTGGAAGGAGCCCGCTACTACCTCCAGTTTGCCGGCATGCCGGATACTCTGGTCTACAGCCTGAATGCCAACCAGAACGACTACCGGGATGACTACCAGAGCCGCGCGGAGTACGGCAACTACCTGACTGGAGCCCCATTCGGACCGAACAAGGACCGGATGACAAGAGGGCTGGGGATTCCCATCGACCTTTCGCTCGCGTTCCACACCGACGCAGGCACCAGCCGCAACGACACGACAATCGGCACGCTTCTCATTTACAGCGTCGAAGGATTCGATTCCGCACTGGTGTATCCCGACGGCGTTTCCCGCCTGGCAAATCGTGACCTTGCTGATCTGATGCAGACCCAGATCGTGGATGACATACATGCGCTGCACGATCCCTCATGGCGCCGGCGCGATTTGCGCAACGCTGACTACAGCGAGGCGGTCCGGCCGAATTTCCCCGGTGTACTCCTCGAGCTCCTCTCGCACCAGAATTTCCTGGACATGCGATTCATGCTGGATCCCCAGTTCCGGTTCGACGTAGCCCGCGCAATCTACAAATCCATGCTCCGGTTTCTTTCCGTTCCCGCAAACCCCGGGTACGTCGTTCAACCCCTTCCGGTATCAGGGTGCGCGGCGGAACTCACCGCCACCGGCGGTGTGCATTTGCGATGGACCCCGACTCCTGATCCGCTCGAACCCACGGCCCAGCCTGACCGCTATATCGTCTACACGCGAATCGAGGACGGAGGATTTGACAACGGCAGGCTCGTCGAATCAGCCGAATATATCCTCCCTCCTATCCCACCCGGCATCATACACAGCTACCGGATCAGCGCGGTGAATGACGGCGGGGAGAGCATGCCGTCCGAGATCCTCTCTGTGTGCAAGATGCCGGGCGATCAACCCCCCGTTCTGATCGTAAACGGCTTTGACCGGATCGCGGCTCCGGAAATCGTTGAGACACCCGAGTTTACAGGATTCGTGAATGGCGCCGATGCGGGGGTGCCGGACCGGATCGATTTCAACTTCACCGGACTTCAGTACGATTTTCATCCGGAGTCGCCGTTCAGGTCGAATGATGGACCGGGATTCGGGGCGAGTCATGCAGATGACGAAACACAGCTCGTCGCCGGAAACACGTTTGACTACCCGTACGTGCACGGCTCGGTGCTCCGGTCTCTCGGCCGGTCGTTTGTCTCCTGCAGCGACGAAGCGGTGACGGATACGGTTGTGTCACTCGGCGGCTACCGCTTTGTGGACCTGATTCTGGGAGAGGAACGGACCACGCCTCGCGTGCGCAGGAGCCTCGACTCGCTCTACGGCGTGCGCTTCACGGCGATGCCTGAAGGATTGCGGCGCGGGTTGCGGGAGTATGCTGCGGGAGGAGGGCGCTTACTGGTGTCAGGGAGTCACATCGGAAAGGACCTGTGGTCCACGCTTCCGGCGGATAGTTCCGGGATGCGTTTCGCGCGCGAAACCCTGAAGTGCACGTGGGTCACCGACCATGCCTCCCGGACAGGATATGTGGTAACGGGTGATACGACGTTCCTGCCTGCTCATGCCACCATCCGGTTCAGCACCTCGGTGAACGACAGCATCTACGCTGTCGAGTCACCTGAGGCGCTTGGACCGGTCAAGGGTGCGAAGACGGTGTTGCGCTATGCGGAGAATCTCTTCAGCGCCGGCATCGGACACAAAGGAACACACAATGTTGTCGTGCTCGGATTCCCCTTCGAGGCGGTGGTCGAGCACGGCCAGCGGACTGCGCTTATGCAGGCCATCCTCCGGTACCTCGAGTAGCGGCTACCGGGGCGTCCACGTTTCCACCTTGTTCCTGATCGGCGGAACTGTCCGCAAGTATTCGTAGAGAGCCCCGAGATCTTCCTCTGTCATGCCGGCAAACATGGTCCAAGGCATAATGGTCTGCCTCCCCATGACGGCGAGATCCAGCTTGCTGCTGTCCGCGTGCTCGAACTCTTTGAATTTCGCGACAAAGATATCTTTTGTCCAGAGGCCGATCCCTGTCTCTTCGTCGGGCGTAATGTTCGCAGAGCGGATCGTCCCATCGGGAGCCGTAATCTCCCACCCTCCCGAGTACTCCTTCCCCTTCAAGAGCTCACCTTTTTCCTGAGGAGTGTGACACTCGATGCAGCTGGCCATTGTGGCAAGATATTTCCCGTACTCATAGGGGTTCCCCTTGTTGGGCGGCGGCTGTGGCGTGTACGCGGCTGGCATCGTGCGAACCAGCAGGTTCAGAGGGAAATCCAACCTGCGTTCGGGAACGACGTTGGCAAGGGGGGACAGAGTACGGATGTAGGCAACGATGGACTCAAGGTCTTCTTGCGAGAGTGACGCATAGGCTTTGTACGGCATGACCGGGAAGAGAGGGCGGCCGCCCTTGCCGATACCCGAAACGATTGCGTGAGCGAGTTCTCCGTCGCTCATGCCGGCGATATTGGCGGGTGTGATATTCGATGGTGCAACGCTGCCGGGAAATCCAACCCTCTCGTCGAACGATTCGCCACCACCTCCTGTTGTCCCCGGCACAAGTGGACCGGAGAACTTTTTCCAGTCCCTCACAGAGTGGCAATCGATGCACACTGCCACATGATTGGCCAGATATTCCCCCCGGGCCAGCCGGGCGGGTGTGGGTGCGGCAGAGACCTCAGGAACAGGTCCGCCATCGGGGTACGCGAGAAAGAGGACGGCCAGTCCCACCGCGGCCGCCAGGACAATGACGCCTGCACCAAACGCGAGCACTTTTTTGAATCGTTTCACCAGTGACCTCCCTGAATGTGAGTGGACGTGTTGGCGAGGCGGACGCACGATGGCGGCAGTCGCACTCTCGCAATGTCAAAGGACAGATCCAACGATCCGGCCGGATGGTTACCAGATACGGCAGAAGCGGGGCCGGGGTTGCAGGAATCTATGAAAAAATAGTGGATCGGCGCAAGAGCTCGGACTTTGGACTCGATATTTCATTGAGGCATCATGCAGCTGTGATAGAATATGGAGTTCGTCGTTGCTATCCAGCGCCCTGTCTCGCGGCCATGCGTCCTGCCGTGTTGTGCTTGTGAACCGCTGAAGATTGCTGTATGATACGGGGGCAATGGATCATTCCGTCCATATCCTTCCCCTCCGTAACAGGCATGATACGCGTGGCGCATCCTGGGGTGCCCGCGTGCGGCTGCAAATGCGGCCGTGGGGGATCACCATCACCGACCTGGCGATGGCACTCGGCGTTTCACGTCAGTATGTCTGGCAGGTCCTCTACGCAAAAACGCCTGTGTCAAATCAGAAGCAAGGAGAAGTCCAGGCAGCAGTGGATGCGCTCATCTGTGAACGCCGTTCCGGCGCCTCTTTCGGACAGCGGCTGCGTGGAGCCCGGTTGAACGCCGGGCTTACATTGCAGCAGATTGCCGGCCAGATCGGATATTCGTGGGTGGCTGTCGAACGGTGGGAGAAGGACATTTGCCTTCCCAAACCAGGAGTGCTCTGGCACCTGCGCCACCTGTATGGTGTAGGAGAGGACTGGTTCCCGCTGAACGGCGCAGCGCCAGGCAGACCCCAGATACAGCGCCAGGCGCACGGCTGACCCGGGTCATGCAGGACTGTTCCTGAGCCCGGCAGCACCCCCCCAATACTTCGCGCAAAACCTCTCACCTTCAGTGTTTCTGCAGGCGTACCAGCTCTTCAGCACATCTTCGAGACCCCGACTTCCGTGCCAGCCACACAACCCATCTCCCCATCGCTCAGTAAGGCGTCTATCCCTCCAGAAGGCCTTTGAAGTCTCTCTCGCGGGCAGTTTGTCGGTGTCGACTGCCTGCAGGCACGTCACGGTCATCTTGTCCCGGGTGCAGATCGCCGACGCAACGGACAAGCGCATTGTGCGTCTCACACTCCGCAGCGATTTCCGGCGGGAGGCCCGTACACAACACCGCCGGGTCATGAGGTCGGAGAGGCCTTGCGTCCTCCTCTCTGCCTTCACGACCCGGCGGCGATCGCGAGTTGGTGTTCCTCGTTCAGAATCCGAGTTTCACCGAGAAGACATGATTCGCGTCGAACACATCCACCGAACGATACGCATAGTCGACCGTGATATCGGTGTTCCCGAGAGCGTACTTCACACCCGCACCGAATGCTGGGCCGAACAGGAACTGCCGTTCGTCGGTCTCCTGCTGCGCGAAGTTATACCCTCCCCGCACAAAGAACATGTCCTGGTATGAGTACTCCATACCGAGCCTGTACTCGTCATCGGAGAAGTTGTTGCTCTGGAATGCGCCCGAGAGCAGCACCGTGTTCGCGTCGTCGATTCCGCGCTTGTAGCCGATTCCGAACTCAATCGCAGAGGGGAGCTCGAAGGGCGCCGCCTGGACCTGGTACAATCCGGCAGGGCGGTGCTGCGCTTCAACCGTCGCCGCTGTCAGCAGGCCTGTCCCATCGAACGTCATCGAGGGCCCGACGTTTTTCACCGCAACTCCCATGCTCAGTCCGTCCACAGACGCAAGGTTGTCGTATGTCACCCCGATATCGAATGCGACGCCTGCAGCACTGACGTCACCCATTCTCTCCGAGATGATTTTGCTTGTCAACCCGACCGCAATCCGGTCGTTGAGCAGACGGGAATAGGTCAGTCCAACGGTGAAGAACTGCGGGCTGAACGTTTTTCCCGTGCCGTCCGGGTCGGTCGTGGTTGTGACCAGGATCTCCCCGACGTCCAGTGATTTCAGGCTGAGTGAGAGAACGCCAAAGCCTTCGAAGTTAGCCGCCACGGCTCCATAGTTGATGCCGATGTCTGCGATGTAGCTCATATGGGACACATAGACGCTTGCGGAGCTGCGCATGTGCGCCACTGCCGCGGGGTTCCAGTAGAGCGCCTCGATATCGCGGGTGGTGGCAATGGTAGATCCACCCAGCGCAATGTCGCGGGCGCCGACGGGGATGAGCAGTTCACTCGCCCCGCTGGTGCCTCCGCGGTTACCGGCTCCGGCTATGGCATCGGAAGCAAAGCCGGCGAGCACTGCGAGAACGATGAAGCATAGCACTGTTGTCTTCATAGTGTTCTTCTTTCCTTCCGACATTAGTACCGGTCCAGGATCTGTTGCTCCTGGACGATTGCCAGTTTCAGGATCTTCGTGGCCCCATTCAGGCCCGGCATCTCGATGTGCGCGATATACAGTCCGCTCCCAACCGGAAGTCCGGACTCGTTCGCAAGATCCCAGCGCTCGAACTGCGATGCACTGTTCTTGCGGATCTCGCGGACCTGCACACCGGCCAGGTTGTAGATGCGGATGCGCGCTTCCTGCGGAAGATGGGAGAATGTCACGAAGCGGTTGTATTTGTTGATCTCCTCGGTGTTCACGCCATAGTACGGATTGGGAAACACCGTGATCTTTTCCGCGTCCTGCGTCGCTGTGGCCACATCATAGGACACGGCGGGCGCGGTGAACGCAAATACGTCGGCAGTGCTGTTGATGTGGTTGGCCTCAATCAGGAATTCGTCTTCTGCAGCGAACGCGACGTTTCCCCTCCTCGCGGGCGTGCAGAAGTACATGATCGGAAGTCCCGTTTCGTTCAGGATGTTCACCATCAGACGCGGATCCGGGGTCTCGCTGTACGGCACATCAAAGATGAAGAACCATTCGCGCGGACCCGTGCTGGAGGTGTTGTCGGCCGCATTGTAATCGGGTGGCCAGTACCTGCCGTCCACCGTCCCTCCTGAAGCATTGTTCTCCACGTGACCGATCATGAGGCGCGTGGGCGGCGTGGTCTCCATGTTATAGGCCGCAAGCGGCACGCTTTTCGCATACCCCTGATACGCATAGCTGCCCGAGGTATTGGTGATGTACGGAGCAAACTCCGGTTTCGCGGGAGCGTTTTGCGCGCCGCGGACGTACCGGTACGCGTACGACAGATCGGGGTCCGATGGATCACTGACGTTGCCATCGACATCCGTTGCCGCAAGACGGAGAGCCACATTGCGTAACTGGTCGTCGGTCACGCCATCGCCCCACCCATGCAGCGCACTGCCCATGGCTCCGCTGAAACCTTCCATCTCGAATCCGGCAGCCCCACCAGCCCATGTCCACCGCCTTTCACCAGCCGTGATCACCCACGATTTCATGCCCGGTGGGGGGCCGAGGACTTTCACCTGAACCCCGTCCGCAATCAGATAGTCGTCATCACCCGATTGATTCGTCTGACCGCGCAGGACGGTGTCGCCTCTGGTCACGTCCACCAGTTTCCATGTAATGGTCCCCGCCTGATCTTCAAACCGGACGTTGTATATGTGCCCGGACGTCCTCGCAGGGTCGACCACCAGCGGCACAACTGAGCCGTCACTGGATCCTGTGTGGTTCACCGGACTCACCGTGTCTCCGGGTGCACCCGCGTACCGCACACCCGGATTTGTGGAGTGCGGAACAATCGTAATGATCTGCAGCGGGTTCTCCAGATTGTTCGGAACGGCATTGGGATCAGCATTATAGCTGTATGCCGTGACGGCAAAGTAGTACCGCAGTCCGTTGATAAGAGGAGTGCCTCCTCCGAATGCATCGCCGGTAACATTGATGAATCGCTTGATGCCGCTGTCGGTTCCCAGCTGCACCACCTTGCTGGTGACCACACCGATCGATGCATCGAAGACCTGGTCGGTTATGCGCGTGATGCCATCTCCTGCCAGATCATACACCGCGATTTTCTTCCCCTCGGACACGGATGCTCCGGCCGACGGCAGCTGATACACGTTGTACCCCTGGAACTTGAACCCGCGGTTGTCAGAGGTTTCCGTCGCTGCGACGTTCACCGGATCACTTCCCCAGTTCAGGAGGATTTCCTCATTCAGTTCGGTCACCGTCACCTTTGGCGATGGCGGCGGCGACGGGAGCCGGAAGAAATTATCATATGCAAGCTGGGCCGCCTTGTCATAGAACTTCAGCAGATTGACTGCCGTCAGGCGGTCCACACCGGGAATAGCTCCAGCGCAGATTTCTGCAACGACGATCTCCTGCGAATCTCCGGGGGCCATGACGAATGGACCGGAGGAGAGGCCCATGCGCCGGTCACCCATCGGATACTGCTGGCCATCCAGCCACCCGCGGCCGGTCACGGGATCTCCCGTCAGCACGAAGGTGGTCTGATTGCCCTGCGGGTCCTGGAAATACTGGCCCGTCAACCCGATACGCCCGCGCATGAAATTATACATCTGGGTGGCACCGGCAGGATCTCCCTGCACGGGGTCAGCGAGCGTCAGGTCGGATTTGATGAAGTAGAAGAACGCCGTCATGGGCAGATTGCGGTATCCGTCGAGTGTTCGTCCACGGAATGTCGCTGTGGCGCCCGTTGAAGGGACTCGCGGACCCTGGAAGAAGTCGAATCCTGCCGCAGGAGGCGGCAGAGACCCGTAGGTCTGGTCGACATTCTGCGCGTTGTAGATGAAGCCCAGACTCAACGACGTGTCGCATCCGGAGAAGTCATCGTCGGAGAATCCCAGGTCCGGATCGGACCACATGGCAACGTACATGCTGTCGAATGTCTGCGTGCTCTTGTTGATCAACAGAAAGCTTTTGAAGAACATATTGCCGAGGGGACCCTCTTGCGCATAGGCCCAGTTGGTGATCTGGCATTCGATGCCCAGCGGAGACGTCCCGTACAGGTCAGCGGTGTTGGTCGGGTTGAGGTCATTGCACACGAACCAGACAGTCTGGTCCGAACCCGGAACTCCCGGAATATCCTTTGTCGGGTCGTACGTGCCGTTGCTGTCCACATCGGTATAGGGAGCCCCATACTGTGCGGGCCACGAATTCCAGTCTGCCTCGTATTGCCCCCGGACTTCCTCCGCGCTGAGGCCTTCATCCGAAATTTCCGCGCTCAGATCGGCGGTCTTGTAGTTCGGCCGCACACGGTAGATGCGGACATGCGCGAGGTTCGGATCTTCAGCGACTCCCGTAGAGATCACCCGCCCCGGCTGAAGGCCGGAGCGATGGCCGGAGCCCCCCACCCGCACCTGGGGATCGCCGGCAATCTTGGCTCCCCAGAGCAGGCCGCTCGAGTACATCGCGGTCTTCCTGCTTCCTTTGGGAAAGACAAGGCCCGAGTTCTGTTGTGCGGGATCAATGTCGGCCGTTCCGTCGTTTCTGAACACCGTCGAGATGTTGTTGATGTTCAGATATGTGTAGACTGGGGAGCCGGCCGTCTTCTGCAACCGGTTCTGTCCTCCGAGATGTTTCACGTTTTCACGCGCGAGGCCAGCAGCGACGATCAGCAGAAGTGTTGTCAGCAGCATGGTTACACGATTCATAGGGTTCTGCTCCTTCACGGTTAGTACTCAACCCGGACGCCGAACCGAATCTGGCGCGGAGGTCCATAAAAGTAGGGTACGGTCGAGAGTCCCACAGCATTCTGGTACCGCTCGTAATAATCGATATTGATAGCGCGGTAGACATCGGCGTATTGGGAACCGTATGTTTTGATCAATGCCGCTCCCAGTGTCGGATTGCTCAACACGCCGTCGTCGTCCGTCGACCCCGTCCGGAGAAACACGTTCTGAATGTTCTTCATGTCAAACAGGTTGATGACCTGAACGAAGAAGTTCGCATTCAGCGCGTCGAAGAGACGGACGGTCTTGTCGATGCGCAGATCCACCTGGAACGTCCATGGCGTAGTGGATGTATTCAGCGGCTCGACGGGTGTCCGGCTGCGCGCTTCGCCCTCGAGGTCTGCACCGCCGATGCCGCGCGTGTACGGATGCCCGCTGTTGAATGTCAGGAGCGCGGATGCCCCGAGCCGTTCCAGCACGGGTCCGCCATCGCCTTCTGCAAACCGGTAGTCCAGATTCAGATTGCCGCGTATTGCATTGTTGTACTCAAGCGGCGACACATAGAGCGGTTTGAACTGCGTCACTCCGTCGACAGGTGCGCCGACGATGCCGCGCTGGGAATTCGGGAACGATCCCGTCCCCCTCGCATCCTGGAATGCGATCGACGCATTGGCCTGAAGCCGCTTGGCACGCCGCATCGTGAACGTCACCTCGACCCCCTTCGTCGTGGCAAAGTCACCGTTCGCCAGCGCGAAGTACGCTCCGAGAGCCGAGGATGGGTCTGTGTTCCATTGTTCGTACACCACCTGATCCTTGATGTCTTTGTAGTATCCGGTGACATCGAACGACGCGAAATCTCCGAGCTGCTGGGTGAACCCGACTTCGTACTGTGTGGTCCGCGTGGGCCGGATGTCATACCCGACCGGTGCATAGATGTAGAATCCGCCGCGGACGTTGGATGCTGTGTAATACATCCCCTGATACACATCAGCCAGACGCGATTGCTGCACGAACTGACCGAACTGCGTGTGGAACACGGTCTGGTCCGTCACCGGGAACGAAAGTCCCAGACGTGGACTGAGACCGTGGAATGCTCCCGCTTTGACCAGACCGGCCGGATCGATGGCCCCGCTGTACGGATTCACCGCCAGATCGGGCCGTGCCGGATCCGAAAATGCGTAGTTGTCGATGTTGATATAGTCATATCGCAAACCGACATTCACAACGAGATCCTTGTACTCGATCTTGTCCTGAACGTATGCCGAGGCAAACACCGGATGCTTCGGTCCGTTGTACCCTGACTCGTTGATTTCGTTCCCCCACACATCGTATCCGTAGTTGTTGACGCCACGGTTGATGAGGACCTGCTCCGGGGAGACCTTGCTGGGATCACCCGCTGCCAGCGCCTCATTGGCGGCAAGAAGTCCGGCAAGCGTGAACACGCTCTCATTGGCCCATGAATAGTTGCGGATGGTGTAGCGCTGGTATTCGCCGCCGATCTTGATGGAGTGTTCGGATCCAAGCTGCGTGAAAAATGCGCCGTTGACGCTGATGTTCTCGCGTCTCCATTTCACGTAGCCGGCCAGTGGTTCGCCGGGGGCATTGAATGCAAAATCGTACAGGACTTTCCGGGTTGGCCGGAGATAGCGTCCGGTCTGTCCGCTGGCAATATCCGCCGCGGACCGGTTCCAGACCCAGCCAACGTTCGCATTGGCAACGCTGTCGCCATAGTGCAGGAAGTCATCCTCCAGATAGGGATCCAGCTGCTTCTGCGACTGATTGAAGTATCCCAGCGTCACCTCGTAAAACGTCTTCGGGTTCAGGAGATGCGTGAGTTTCAGGCTCCCGGCCGCATCCCGCTGGCGGATCTCTTCAATGCGGTCTGTATTCAGGAGATTGGCGAGGGCTCCGGCATTGCGGTGCGAGTTGTACGCGTTGTACCGCGTCGTCCCTGTATACGTCCCGGCAAGGCGCAGGGTAATCGGAGTGAAATCCATCGTCAGGGTGCCGGTTCCTGTGATATCCTGGCGGGGGTTTTTCAGCAGCGACCCGGCGGGATATGTCAGGTTGATGGTGTCACCGGTCTGACCGACGACAGGTCCGAGGTTGATGCCGGGATACGGCTGCGGATTCTGATCCCGCTGGTACAGATAGTTGAAGAGCGCGAACAGCTTGTACCGGTCGTCGAGCACCGGACCGCTCACGCTGCCTGTGAATTCGGTGTAACCGTACCAGTTTGCGCCGAGGCGCTTCTTGCCGTCGAATGCCGCGCTCTTGCCCTTCAGGGTCACGTTGTCTGTGATGTACTGAGCGCTGGCCTTCCAGGTTGACGTTCCCGATCGCAGCTGCTGCTGGATAATGCCGGCATTCGCTCCCCCGAATTCGGCATTGTACCCGCCGGCCTGCACCTGGATTTCCTCTATGGCATCCTGCACAAGGGTCACAGCCCTGGCTCCGGTCAACGGATTGCGGATGTTCACCCCTTCGAGGTAGTAGCCGGTCTCATCGATGCGGCCGCCGCGGATGAACACCGCACCGTCCTGAAACACCACACCCGGTGTGACCGCAAGGATGTTATTGAGACCGCGGACGGGCAGTGCGGCAAGGTCATCGGACGTATTGATGCGCACTGCATTGGTTGCGCTCTTGTTTACGAGCGGACGCTCAGCGACGATTTCGACCGCCTGCAATGCCACTGCTTCGCTCGAGAGGGCGAAGTCCATGGACGTGGTGAGATCATTGTTGACCCGCACGTTGGACACCGTAAACTGCGCATACCCGACAAACGTAGCTCGCAGCGTGTATACTCCTGCCGGGACGTTCACGATGACGTATGCGCCATCGACATCCGCCGCCGCGCCGTACGCTGTGCCCACGATGGAAACGTTGGCACCGACGAGTGGGTCGCGGGTCTCCTTGTCAACGATGACACCTCTGATTTTCCCCGCTGCACAGAGGAGCGTCGGGATCAGCAGCATCAACGCCAACAGGAGCACTGTTCTCTTGCTCATAGGGAGTCTCCCTTGTAAAGTGAACAGACGTAGTTCTTCCCCGGTCCGTCCGTGCAGCACATTGCCGCAGGGAACGGAATACTCATCCTCATGCAGCCGGGGAGAAGATGGAAATACTGGGGAATATGGAACAGGACGAAAGGCGTATCAACCTTCGAATCGCATCACCTCCCTTGTGGTGTGCCCGCACACACCCCGCCTGAACGGCACCCCGTCTCCACTCACCAGGATGTTCATCCTCCGGAGGCCGTTCAGCGGGATTATGACCTTCAGGCTAACAACGGTACACCATGGTACGACACAAGGAGGATGTGGACAACGCGTTTGCGACGAGGCGCAGGTTTGCAGCGCCGAGGTGGAGAAACGGAGTCTCGCACACGCGCGACTGTTCCAGGATCACTGCGGGGTCACCGCCTCCGTTCACCATCACAGCACAACTCCCGCATCGATCATACAGTGCGCTTTGTCCCGGCTTCTGATCCATTGACCGTGCGGCGAAGCGACTCCGTCCCAAAAATGCATCTTCCCCTCCGGGCACACGGTATATTCAGTGTAGTCCGAAGCGGGCGCAATTCATCTACACCACGGAGGGTCCAATGCACGCCACACTGAAGAAATGTCTCACTGTGGGAGTCGTTTTTGCGGTGACGGCGACTTCCTGGGCAGCCGACAAGGTCCCGGTGACGCCGAAAATCACCAAAGACATCGTCGTGACAAATCTCCTCAATGGCCTCCAGTCGCAGAACCGGGGGTTGAAGGAGAGTGCGGCATTCATGCTGGGAGAGGAGAAGGCGTCACGGGGTGTGTTGCCGCTGATGCAGATGTTGCGCAACAGCGATGAGGAATCATCGCGCATTGTGGCAGCGCTTTCGCTCTGCAGAATCGGCGATCCGCGGGGAGTGTATGCGGTGAGACAGGCTGCGCGATTCGATGACAGCGAGAGGGTAAGAACCCTCTGTGCCTGGTTCTACAACCAGTACGTCAAACCCGGATCATTTGACTTTGTGGCAGTACAACCGGCTGCTCCCGTCGAGTTCGGCAGTCGGTGATCCCGGGTCGGGTCTCAAGCGCGGATGGCCCTCCCTCCCTGGCGCCATCCGCGTCCGCCCGGTGCATCCGACACCGGGCACTAGCCGGCTCCGGTGAGGCGGTCAAACACCTTGTCACGGAATGAACGGCTCATCGTCAGACGCGTGCCGTCCTGCAGCATCACGGAGTACTCGCCATGAAACAGCGGCTGCATCTCCTTGATCCGTGAGACATTGATCATGGTCGACCGGTGGATCCGGAGGAAGTGCTCGGGGGAGAGCTGCGCCTCCATGTCGCTGATCTTTTCCCGCACAAGATGCTTTTTCCCCTGCGTGTGGAGACAGACGTAGTCACCCTGGGCTTCAATCCAGTCGACATCATCCACCCGCACGAACGTGATCCTCCCGCCGCTCCGCACCATGATCCTTCCTGTCCTGTTACGCTCCCCTTTTGTCGTGTCCAGCATGTCCAGAAGCCGCTTCGTCGTGTGCGTCCCGTTTTTCTGACGCAGCTGCACCTTCACATGATCCAGAGCCTCCAGCATCCGCTCGTCCTCGTACGGTTTGAGCAGATAGTCCAGCGCGTGTACCTGGAATGCATTCAGAGCATACTGATCATAGGCGGTGACAAAAACCACAAGCGGGAGTTCTTCGGGAGCAAGCGCATCCAGCACGTCGAATCCGTTCATCTCCGGCATTTGCACGTCCAGGAACACCAGGTCGGGATGATCCGCTCTGATCCGTTCGAGCGCCTCGAGGCCATCAGCGGCTTCTCCAAGGACCTGGATTTCGGGATCTTTCTCCAGGACGGCTCGAATGCCCTGACGGGACAGGGGCTCATCATCGACTATGAGCGTGCGAATTCGGTCCATGATCAGATACTCGGGTTGTGAAAGGGCAACGTCAGGACGACATCGACTCCTCCCTCGGGAAGACTCTCCAGGGAGAACGCAAACGCATTACCATACAGATGGTGCAGCCGCTGACGCGTGTTCTGGAGGCCGATCCCTTCATTGATCACGCTCCCGGCGCGCGACGAAAGGCCGGCGCCGTTGTCGCGCACATGGATGGTCAGCGAGCCATTCGAGCGTTCCGCCGACACCGTAATCAGCGCCGGCCCCCGCCGCTTTGATACACCGTGACGGATGGCATTCTCTACCAGGGGCTGGAGAATCAGATTCGGAACAAGGGCATCCAGAAGATACGGGTCGACATGCTGCTCGAATTGCAGTCGGTCCCCAAAACGGATCCGCTCAATGTGCAGGTAGCGGTCGAGAAATTCCAGTTCCCTGCGCAACGGGACCTCCTGCATCCCGGCACTGTCGAGGGTTAACCGGAGGAACTCACTCAGGCGGGCCACCATGCGGCTGGCAAGGTCAGGCTGCTGACGGATCAGCACCATGATGCTGTTCAGCGTGTTGAACAGGAAGTGCGGCTGAAGCTGCATTTCCAGAATCTGGACCTGCGCATGGGCAAGTTCGGACTCAAGCTGTGAAGCGCGTACCTCTCTGTCCCGGTACCGCTTGTACATGAAGAGCCCGAGCGCGATGGCGCCGGCAAGCGCGAGACCGATGGCAATCGCAAACCAGACTGTCTGGTAGTAATGAGGTCGGAGGGTGAACGCAATCGCCGTCCCGGCTTCATTCCAGACTCCATTGCTGTTCGCCGCCTGGACACGGAACCGGTATGTCCCGGGCGGAATGTTCGTGTAGAACGCATCGCGCCGGTCCCCCGCCTCTATCCACTGCCGGTTGAATCCCTCGAGGAGGTAGCGGTACCGCACACGCTCCGGGGCAGTGAAGCTCAATCCCATGAAATGAAACTCGAGATCTCCCGCGCCCGGCGGATATGTGATGCCGGAGGCCGCAACGCCTTCAATGTTGTTGACTTTGACCCGTTCGATCACGACTGCAGGCGGAACACGGTTTGTCGGCATCTTTGCCGGATCGACCATGACAACCCCGGCTGTCGTCGGGAACCACAGACGGCCGTCGCTTCCTTTGAGCGCACTGGCCTGATACCCGCCGTTGAACTCATCGCTGTAGATGCCGTCGCTCAATCCGAATGGTTCGAACGGCACGGTCTCGCGCGCACCGTCCAGAAGCGCGTAGAGGTCGTCTGTGCGCGCCCGGTAGACTCCATTGTTCGATGGGAACCAGAGCGACCCCTTATCATCGGGAAGTGCTGTGTAGATGAACTCTTCAGGCAGTCCCTCGTTTGATGTGATGGTCTTCACAGAATCCCCGCGTACGCACATCAGACCGGCGCCCATCGTCGTGACCCAGAGCCCGCCAAGGGAGTCCAGCGACATCGTCAGAATCCATGCCGGTGTCTTTGCGCGTCCACGTGAGACCCAGTGGATGTCCGAGGTATCAATGGCCAGGGGTCCGGCTGCCGGCGGGGGAACGTGGACGCGTCCGACGCCGTGACTGCGCGTTGCCAGCCAGAGATTTCCCTTCTTGTCAAATATGATCTGCCGGGCGGAATACTGGATCTTGGATTTCCCGATCTCCACCCTGGTCAGCCGCCCATGATCATAGACAAAAATCCCCTCCGGACTGGGAAACCAGAGGCGGCCATAGGGGTCCTCGGCGACACCGGTGAAATTCCCCGACGCAAGGTGCTTCGATGATGATCCGGCATATCTCACCAGACCCCCGCTTCCGGTGATCCAGAAGGCACCGCTCCGATCGCGCAGGTACGCCGATGCAACTCCCATCACCTGCTTGCTGTATTCCGGTGCCGGCAGGAATCGTTTGGTCTCATAGGCAAAGAGCGTGCCCGCTGCCGTGCTGACCACGATCCGACCCTTCGGATCTTCCCCCACCGACCAGACCATGTTTTCGATGACATTCGAGCCAACCCGGAATGTCGTGAACCTGCTGTTGGTGAAGCGGTTGACACCCGCCGTCGACACGCCGGCCCAGAGGTTTCCTTCCCGGTCTTCGAACAGGCTCATCACCTCGTTGCCCGAGAGGCCATCTTCGGAGTTGAACGAGGTGAAGCGGCCATCTGCGAACCGGTACAGTCCGCGTTTTGCTGTACCGATCCAGACGGATCCCCTGCTGTCCTGGTACAGACGAAGGATGTGCGAATCCAAAGGGACTGCACCTTCTCCGAGAGGCGTGAGCGTTCCCTGCCGGTACACGAAAAGTCCGCGGTCAGCGGTGCCGATCCAGAGACTCCCGTCGCGGTCACAGAGAAGCTGCGTCGGGACCGCTCCCAGTACATGCGGCGTGGCAAATTCGAATCCGTATCCCAGCTTTGTCTTTGTGTCCGGCCCTTTCATCCACGGTTCGAAGCAGTCGCCGTTGCGGATCCAGATCCCCGCGGGTGTGGCAACCAGCAGACTGCCACGGGAGGTCTCGCAGACGGCGTTGACCATGTGAAGGGGCAGACCATCCGCCATCGTATACACCTTGCGGATCGAATCCCCCTTGATCAGGATCAATCCGTTGGTGCTCGTGGCCCAAATGTTTCCCTGGCGATCCTCCACGAGATCTCTGATCATCAACTGTTCAAGGTCGTTGGGGCCTGCGAGGGGACGGATCGTTCCGTTGCGGGACCGGAGGATTGTTCCGCCGTAGTTGCCGATGTACAGCGTGCTGTCACGCGCAACGCAGAGTGCGGAAATGTAATTCATGAGAAGGTGGGGAGTATTGCGGACGTTGAAATTGCGGAACGCCATGCCGTCGAATCGCGAAAGTCCCTCTACGGTCCCAAACCACATGTACCCGTCGGGAGTCTGTGCTATGGCGCCGACAGTATTTTGCGGAAGTCCGTCGCGCTTCGTCCACGCACGATGTGCATATTGCACGATCTCGCGCGAAGGATCCAGACCGTCAGCGCCGGCTGATTCGCAGACACACCACCCTGCGGGAGCTGTCAGGAGAGCCAGGACAAGCCACATTCTACGGCTACGCATGCATCTCCTCATGTGTGAACATCCCCGAGGATATACCCCATCCTGCGGGAATGGTACTCTATTCCGGGGTTGAAACAACGGCGGGAACGATGAACCGCGTAAGGACGCGACGGATTGCGGATTTTTGAGGTCAGGCCGCGGTCATGAGCCGGCTGAATACTTTCTCCCTGAATGAACGGCTCAGCGTCAATCGTGTCCCGTCCAGAAGTATAACCGCGTACTCCCCGTAACTCAGTGCCTGCATTTCACGAATTCTGTCCACGTTGACAATGGTCGATCGATGGATACGGACAAACCGCTCGTCCGGAAGCTGCTGTTCCACGCCGGAAATCGTCCCCCGCAAATGATGCTTTCGCACACCATTATGAATGCGTATGTAGTCCCGGTCGGCCTCAATCCAGTCAATTTCATCAGCTTTCAGGAACAGAACCTTTCCTCCGGTCTTCACCATGAGACGCCTGGGGAGCTGCACACGGGATACCCGCTGGTCGAGGAGGTTCATGACGGTGTCATCCACCGGGAGACCCTCCACCCGATCCGCTCCGCGCCGCAGGGCTTCGCCGAGGCGTGCCGGATCGACGGGATGAAGGAGATAATCCAGGGGGTGGAACTGAAAAGCAGCCAGAGCCTGTTCCTCGGAGGATGCCGTAAAGATGACCGCCCGGGGCGTGTTCCCGTTCAGCGAACGGAGAAGTGAAAAACCGCCTCCCGGTGGCAGATTGACATCCAGAATGAGCAGATCGATAAGGTTGGTGAGAAGAGCCGAGTGCGCTTCGTCGGCCGAAGAGCATGCAGCGAGAACATGTACTCGTTTGTGAGATTCGGCGTGGTGCTGTATCCACTGGCGTGCCTGCTGATCCCCCGCGGCAATAACCACCTCAAGATCCCGGCCCTCTTTCATAGCGCTGCTCCTTGCAGTGACCTCCCACAATTCCTCGTCCGCCCCGAATCGCACCGCTGCCTCTGCATACGACCCCGCCTGCCAAAAGTTGCAGCCTGTACATCACCTGCCCTGTCTCTGAGAGATCTTCCGGGGCGGAAATCGCCTGAATATATACCCAGCCTTCTTCAGCGCCGAGAGCAGCGAATCCAGACGGGTATAGAATTTGTCGGTTCGGTCAGGGTGAGTGCCGATGTGAAGAAGCAGGAAGAAGCCATTGAGCCCGGAAGGCGAACTGCGTTCATACGCCAGGATACGGCGATAGATCGAATCGGACGAAATGTAGCGCGATCCCATCGAAGGGATGGTATAGTCTGCGTTGGAGAGGGTGCCGGGCGTGAAATTCACGAGGATCGACCCCAGAGACCTGGTCCACGCCGCAATGCTGTCATTGTACCATTCGTACGGAGGGAGGAAAACAAATGCGTCCTCCCGGCGGATGCCCAACTGCGCCATTGCACGAAAGTTTCCCTCAAGATCCCTGGCAAACTGCTCGCGGGTGATCAACAGAGAGTCCCGCTTTTCCCAGCAGACATAGAGCAGATGCTTGTCGGAATGCGGACCCAGATAATGACCGTCGTCCCGGAGCCGCCGGATCAGCGGCATGAATGAGGGGTTTCTGTAGAAATCGCCGGTGAAGAAAAACGACGCTAGCACGTTGTGACGCAACAGCGTCCGGCGGATGACCGCACCTCCATCGGCAAACTCATGGCCTGTGAACACCAGGTAGATGATCCGTTCCGAAGTGTCCTCCCGGACTAGTGCACCGTACGAGTGCACGGAGCGATCCTGGGCCGCAAGCTGCAGGTACAACAGCAAGGTCACGACAAGACCGAGGAACACCCGTCCGCGTATGGGCCTGTGTGTTTTCATGACCGTTAAAACGTACGGGAAACAGGGATGAATGACAACTGGTCTGGAGGGGTTCCCGGGTCAGTGTATCCCCGGGTCCGTGTATCCCGGGTCCGTGTATTTCCGGGTGCGTGTGTTCCGGGGTCCGTATGTTCTGGGCCGTGCGGGCCTGCCCCTCTGTGAAACGGCAATTCGCTTATGAAACACCCCTCGAAAACGGTTGCTTCTCTCCGAATCATGCTGCATCTTATGATATTATGACCCCCCGCGAACGCTGGCTGGCACTTTTTGCAGGTGAACGACCGGACCGTATCCCCACGGATTACTGGGCTACGGACGAGGTCACCGCGCGCCTGTTCAGGGAGCTCCGGTGCGCAACCAAGGAGGAGATGTACACCCGCCTGCACATCGACGGGGTATTGCACATCAACCCGGAGCGCACCGTCACGCACTTCCCCGGAGACCCTCAGGCGGATATCTGGGGGATACGCCGGACTGCAGTACAATACGGGACCGGTTCGTACGACGAGTTTGCCAATCATCCCCTGGCCGACTTCACCACGGTCGAGGAACTGGAAGCATATCCGTGGCCAAGTCCCGATGACTACGACTACGACCGGTTTGCCCGGGAGATCGCTGCGGCCCCGTCTCACCGCATCATCCGCTCCGGAGAGTATGAGCCCTTCCTGCTCTACTGCGCGCTTCGCGGCATGGAACTGGCGATGATGGATCTGCTGGTCGACCAGGAGTTTGCGGAGGCTGCTCTCGAGCACATCTTCCGCCACTACTATGCGCTCAACGAGAGGACCTATGAGCTGGGCAGGGGGCGCGTGGATATCACGTATGTAGCAGAGGACCTGGGCGGACAGACAGCGCTGCTGTTCGGGGTGCCCGAGATCCGCCGGTTCATCCTCCCCCGCCAGAAAAAGATGGCCGACCTCGCGCGCAGTCACGGGATTCACGTCTTCTATCACACCGACGGTGCCGCGCGCGACATCATCCCCGATCTTCTGGATGTCACCGGGATCGAAATCCTGAATCCGATTCAGTGGCGGTGCCCGGGCATGGAGCGCGAGGGCCTGGTGCGCGATTTCGGCAAACGGGTGATCTTTCATGGCGCAGTGGACAACCAGCACACGCTCCCGTTCGGCAGTGTGGAGGAGGTGCGGACGGAAGTCCGCGACAATATCCGCATCTTCGCCGGCGCCCGCTGGATCTGCGCTCCCTGCCACAACCTTCAGCCGGTCACACCGACCGCGAACATTATTGCACTCTACGAAACTATTCACACAGACGGTACACTGTAACCACACTTTGCAGGAGAACTGCTGCCATGGAAGATTTGAAGAAATTGTACGATGCAATCCTTACGGGGAATTTCAAGTCTGCGAAGGAGATCACGCAGCAAGCGCTGGCGGCAGGAGCTGATCCTCAGGCCATGGTGCAGCAGTATATGATTCCCGCCATGGACGAGGTCGGCCGGCGCTACGAGGCGAATGAATATTTCGTCCCGGAACTCCTCATTTCCGCCCGGGCCATGAAGGCTTCCCTCGAATTCATCCGCCCCCTGCTCATCGCAAGCGGCGCGGAGCCTGCGGGACGCGTTGTCATAGGCACGGTCAAGGGCGACCTGCACGACATCGGCAAGAATCTTGTTGCGGCGATGCTCGAAGGGGCCGGATTCGAAGTGATCGATCTCGGCGTGGATGTGTCGCCGGAGAAATTCATCACCGCGCTGAACGAAAAGAAAGCGGGGCTGGTGGCGATGTCGGCACTGCTCACCACCACCATGAACTCCATGAAGACCACGGTTGAGGCGATGAAGGCGGCAGGCGTGCGCAACAACGTGAAGATCATGATCGGCGGCGCTCCTGTTACGGAGAAGTACGCGGAAGAGATCGGGGCCGACGGCTACAGCACGAACGCCAATGGCGCTGTGGCACTTGCACGAAAACTGGTTGCCGCCTGAGCGAGACCGGCGGCGGAGAGACAGATCTTGCATCCAACACTTGTACGCCTTCTGCGATCGACTCCCGTACTGACCGACGGTGCCTGGGGAACACAGCTCCAGGCACTCGGACTTCGCGCGGGAGAATGTCCTGACGCCTGGAATCTGACCCATCCGGAGCAGGTCCGGCAGGTGGCCCGGCTCTATGTGGACGCCGGAAGTGCGGTGATCCTTACAAACACCTTCCGCAGCAATCGCATTGCCCTGGAGGGATTCGGGCTGGCAGACAAGGTTGTGGACATCAACACGAGCGGTGTCCGCATCTCCCGTGAGGCTGCTGCCGGCCGCGCCTTGATCTTTGCTTCCATCGGTCCGACGGGAAAGATGCTGATGACGGAGGAGGTGACCCCCGACGAGATGCTCGCAGCATTCACCGAGCAGGCTGCTGCACTCGCGTCCGCCGGGGCAGACGCGCTCGTCATTGAAACGATGTCGGATCTCGAAGAGGCGAAACTGGCCGTCCAGGCAGCCCGCACAACAGGACTCCCCGTCGTGGCTTCCATGGTCTTCGATTCCGGAAAGGACAAGGACCGGACCATGATGGGATCGACGCCGGAACAGGTTGCGGAGGAACTCGCCGCTGCTGGCGCCGATGTCATCGGGGCCAACTGCGGCCTCGGCATGGAGGGCTATATCCCCATCGCCAGGAGGTTGCGCGCTGCGACACACCTTCCCATCTGGATCAAACCCAACGCCGGGCTCCCGGAGATGGTCGAAGGGAAGGTGACATACCGGACGACGCCCGAAGAGTTCGCCAGACAGGCCGCTGCACTGCGCGATGCCGGCGTCGCATTTGTCGGCGGATGCTGCGGCACATCGCCCCAGTTCGTGCACGCACTCTCCACAATGCTCCGCTGACGTGGCCCTCTTCAAAAAAAGTAACGCCTCCAACGGATCGATGAAATTCAACCTCGTATCGTGCGAAGTATTGTACCGTGAGATCTGCCACCTGATCGCGCGCTCCCCGCATCAGGTCGATCTCCGGTTCCTCCCCAAAGGTCTTCACGACATCGGCGCGAGTGGCATGGTCGAACGACTGCAGGCCGCGGTCGATGCCGCCGATATGCCCGGGTATGACGCCATCCTGATGGGGTACGCCCTCTGCAACAACGGCATCGCCGGATTGCGTGCACGGACGCTGCCCCTGGTCATTCCGAGGGGCCATGATTGCATGACGCTGTTCTTCGGCGGCCGTGACCAGTACATGCGTTACTTCCAGGACAACCCGGGGACGTATTTCCTCACGTCCGGATGGATCGAACGCGGCGAACCTACAGGCGAACTCCGTCAGCTCTCCATCCAGAACAAGGCAGGGATGGACCTCACGTATGAACAGCTCGTCGAGAAATACGGCGAGGAGAACGCGCGGTTCCTGTTTGACGAGCTCTGCGATATCACAAAGCACTATAGTCAGATTACCTACATCGCGATGGGCGTCGAACCGGGTGACCAGTTCGAACGGACCGCTGAGGAGCGTGCACGTGAACACGGGTGGAAGTTCGATCGCGTGAAGGGCAACATGACGCTGCTGGAACGGCTCGTCTGCGGCCAGTGGGATGATGCCGATTTCCTCGTCGTGCCGCCGGGACACAAGGTCGTCCCGACATATGACGACCGGATCATCGCTGCAGAACCGGAGACAGTGTGACCGAGACCGTTCGCATCCGGCTGCGGCCGATGGGTGCCGATATCGAGGCCCGCCGCGGTACTCCTCTGCAGGACATCCTCTTCGCCTACGGCGTGGAGTTCCCCTGCGGCGGCCATGGCAGGTGCAAGGGATGCCGTGTCCGTGTCCTCGAAGGTTCTCTCCCCGTCACCCCCGCACAGGAACGGATGCTTTCGCCGGAAGAGCGGGAGGCCGGCTGGCGGCTCTCCTGTCAGTGCCGGGCCGACGGTGACCTGACCCTCGAGCTTGCGCAGTGGGAAGCACAGATCCTCGCCGATACCTCGTCTTTCGCATTCTCCCCCGCCAATGGCTTCGGCATTGCTGTGGACATCGGATCCACAACGCTTGTCGCGCAGCTTCTCGACCTCACGCGCGGCGAGGTGCTCGCCGTGCGCAGCGCACTCAACACCCAGGCCCGGTTTGGGGCAGATATCATGAGCCGCGTGGCATATGCCATGGAGCCAGGCGGCCACGCGAAGCTGGTCAGCGTTCTGCGCACACAAGTCGGAAAGATGGTGTCCGAACTTCTGGAAGCGAGCCCGGTGCCGGCATCGCCCCTGACGGACATCGTTCTGGTTGGGAACAGCGTTATGCACCACCTCTTCTGCGCACTCGACGTGTCCCCGTTCTCTCACTACCCTTTCGAATCCGGGACACTCGCGCAGAAGGATTTTACGGCACGGGAACTTGGATGGGAGACGCCCGGCAATCCACGGGTCCGTTTTCTGCCGTGCATCGGTGGATTTGTAGGGAGTGATATCCTGGCCGGCATATTCGCCACCGGGCTCCATGAATCATCCGATCCACTCGTCCTGGTCGACCTGGGAACCAACGGCGAGATCGTGGTGGGCAACAGGGACCGCATCATCTGTGCATCAACGGCCGCCGGCCCCGCGTTTGAAGGCGCACGCATCTACATGGGCATGCGCGCGGCAACGGGAGCGGTGTCCGCGGTCAGTGTGGAAGAGGGAATGCTCGTCTGCCATGTGCTCGGCAACGTTCCGCCGCGAGGCATCTGCGGGAGCGGACTCGTGGACGCAGTCGCAAGCGCGCTGGAACTCGGACGCATCAAGCCCGGCGGACGCTTTGTCGACGGGGCACCGTCGCTGATGCTCTGCCCGCCGGTCAAAATCTCCCAGACGGACATCCGGGAACTGCAACTGGCAAAAGGAGCTATCGCTGCAGGTATCCGGCTGCTCATCAGGGAATTCGGCATCTCCCGTGATGATGTCGCTCGCGTCCTGCTTGCAGGAGCATTCGGCAATTATGTCGATACCGGGAGCGCCCGCAGGATCGGACTCCTCCCTTTCGCTTCCGACCAGATCCACCCTTCCGGCAACACCGCCCTGCTCGGCGCCAAGATGGCTCTCTTCATCCCGCCGGACCGCCTCGACACTCTCGCCCGCAGCATTCAGCATGTTTCTCTGAGCGAACTCGAGGGTTTTCAGGATACCTATGTGGAAGAAATGCTCTTCCCCGATCCATCAGATCTTGCAGATCATTCCGCACCGTAACATGAGAAGGACCCGCAGCGTGCACTCTCTTTCGGAATTCATACTCACCTCTCCGCGCAGGCTGGCTATGCCCGTGCTCACGTTCCCCGGAGCTCACCTCACGGGGACCACCGTCCAGGCCATGGTGACGAATATTGACGCACAGGTCGCTGCACAGCGCGAACTTCACCGGCGCTTCAGCACACCGTTCGTCATGTCTGCAATGGACCTGAGCGTTGAAGCGGAGGAATTCGGAGCCACCATCCTCATGTCGGACTGGGAGATACCCACGGTGACCGGACGACGTGTGACCGATGCGGCGGGGATCAGGAATCTCTCCGTTCCGACGGTCGGCTCACGCCGCACGGCCGTGTATCTGGGAACAGTCACGCAGCTGGCTGCGTCTGTCCCGGACGCCATTCCCCTGGGCGGGATGATCGGACCATTTTCGCTCGCCGGAAGACTGTTCGGTGTCAGCGAGGCGCTGGCCGAGACGGCGGGGGAGCCGGAGCTGATCCATAAACTGCTGGAGAAGACGACTGCCTTCCTGACATCATATGCCCGCGCGTTCAGGCAGGCGGGTGCGCGGGGGGTGATCGTTGCGGAACCTACGGCGGGGCTCATGTCTCCCAACTCCGTGCGGGAGTTTTCTTCCCCGTATATCCGGCGGATTGTTCAGGAGGTGGAGGGAGATGGATTTCAAATCATCCTGCACAATTGCGGCGCCCGCATCGGACACCTTGAGGCAAAGCTCGAGGCCGGTGCACGGATACTGCACTTCGGACAGCCGATGGACATCCTTGCGGCGCTGATGAAAGTGCCGGAGGACATCGTGCTTTGCGGAAACCTGGATCCGTCCGCCGTCTTCGTCGGCGCACCGGCGCAGGAAGTGCATGCGAAGACGAAGGCGCTGTGCGAAGCAACGGCCTCACGCAGGAATTTCGTCATCTCTTCGGGATGCGATATCCCGGCCCAGGCTCCCATGCCCAACCTGGAAGCATTCTTCACTGCTGTGGGGTGAGATAGAAGTGCGGCACGGCTTTCCCTTCTGCCATCCGCATGACGATCAGCGCGAGTTCCCGCGCATGGTAGTCTCCCCACATCGTCGATTCACCACAGGGGATCTTCTTTCCCGAGGGGATGGCATCCCATCCGTTCGGACGGTGATAGACCGAGTGCAGGATGAGGCCCTGATGTTTCTCATCGGTTGAGAGATACGGTTCGGCGAAGACGTTCTGCACGACGGTGAGACCCGCCTGGATGTACCTCCGACCCTGCTCCCGCTTCCCCTTTCCCTTCAGGTACGCCCCCAGCCGCAGGAGCCCTTGCGCCGCAATCAGTGCGGCGGAGCTGTCCACCGGTTCGTACGCGTTAAACGGATTGGCAGGTTTCGCGAGATATTCTCCCATCCTGGCGAGGCCCGGAGCACCTGTGTCCCAGTACGGGATACCGTCTGTCGGCGTCTCATCGAGATAGAAGTCAGCCACAGCTTCAGCCGTATTGAGAAACGCGGAAAGCACTTCCGCTTTCTTCTTCCCTTTGGGGTAATCACCTTCTGGA
>Ga0316605_10000337_pt1 | contig 36846 bp, 29 predicted proteins | sample OWC_soil_day20_n_FD_207666 | JGI IMG/M metagenome (GOLD analysis project Ga0316605, IMG submission 207666) | Wetland soil microbial communities from Old Woman Creek delta, Ohio, United States - OWC_soil_day20_noCT | ecosystem: Environmental > Terrestrial > Soil > Wetlands | place: USA: Ohio...
CTCTCTCCTGCTCATTGCTTGTCATGTATGAGCCGCTTACTATAACTGAAGTATTAAGGGCTTTGATTTTGCCAAAGTTGATATCGTATTCAACACCCCATTTATTTACTTCTGCACGGTTATCCGGCCTGTCGTAACTAATAAACTCTTTACGGGTTGTGTATGAAAGAGGTACATATACTCCAAGTGTGTTCTTTACCCACACTCTTCCACTCTCATATTTTGGAGCGGCATTTGGATCGGTAACGGAGTTATACATATCATACGAAACACTTGAAAATGTTTTGTTTTCTGAGATACCATTTGTAAGTTTTTCATTAAAATAAGTAAACTGAGCATCGATTCCTTTAACATTTATGTCTAGGCCCAATTCAATATTTCTTGTTTTAACAGGTTTCAGATTATATTGCAGCAATTCATCAACAACGGTAGTCTGAATAACAGCAAGAGACTCTCCCGATGATGCATTTCTGTAAAGGAAAAGTGCATTGTCTGTATATTTAGGAGCCGGATAAAGAAGTCCGATAGAAGGCAGTCTCTGAAGAATACCCCAGCCGCCTCTGATTGAGAGGGCGTTTATAGTACGGTCTCTTCTGAAAGGCAGGATTGTATACTTTCCATTCAAACGAGGGTCTATTGTTGGGTTGTAATTATAACCGGTAATAATCATCTTGTTCAACCTTGCACCGGCTGTAAGTTCCAGAGTGGTGCTTTTAAAAGGAAGAGTCACCTTTTCTTCAAAGAAGAGACTCAGGTCGTTCATGAATGGGATATCGTTATAGTTCCTTTCGCGGAAATATGCAGGAGCTGCTGCCATATAGTATTCTCCGCGGCCGTGATTTCCCTTTGTATTAAACTCTAATCCGAGCATAGTTTTAAAACGGATTTTGTTTATGCTCTTATTTAGGTTTGCAGTAATTTTTGCAGAACCATAAATTGGAATGTCCTCCGTCCTGTAATCCCTCTCTTCAAGTGTACCGGTAAATTGTCCAAGAGAAATTCCGGATACTCTTATATCTGTAGTTGGAACAGGAAGTCCGCTGTTTACGGTGAACTTCTGATAAGTATCAGTGCCTATATTTCCGGACAAGTTGTAATTAAGTGAGCTTATCCAGCTTTTGTTTAACAGCCAGTTGCCATAAATGGCAAGCGAAGCGTTTTTTTCGCTGCTTTTTGTAAAGTCAAGCATTGAAACGTCCGGGTCACTGGAAGAGTTGTTTTTAGTTATATATCCGCTGAACCTCATATTAAAACGCAAAGGCGTTTTATCTTTGTTGAAGGTATTTGAGTAAGTAACACCAAGTGTTGTTCTGTCGAATATGTCAACCGGCGATATCCAGTTTTTAAACGCTCTTGCATAGTCGGCATCAATATTTAGGTTTCCGGCATTCTTCCCGAGGCCGAAACCTTTACTGACCGAAACAGCTTTTGTATTAGGGTCCGACTTAACTCTCACTTCGAAAGGTGTTCGTCCAGCTTTGGTGGTAACCAAAATTGCACCCGATGTTACATCTCCGTATTCAGCAGAAAGCACTCCTTTAAGAACTTCAATTGATTCGATATTGTCAGTTGAATATTTCCGGAAGTCCATTTCCTTAAACATATCTGTTGATGATTCAAGTGTTAGCGATGCATCATTTGATACTTTTGACCCGTTTATCATAAGGCCCACACCTCTGGTGTTATTCTGTGAAGCGTCGTTAATGGACCGTATGGTAATTTTATTTTGTGTAGTCAGTGAGGGATTGGTGATGAGCGATCCCGGCAGGAGCTGCATAACGTCGGCAAGACTTGATGCCTGAACGTGCTGAATAGCATTCTTCTCAATTTTTGAAGAGGAGTTAATGCTGGAACCTGGTGTTGCAGTTACAATAACATCAGGAAGTTTTAAGTTGTCCGATTTAAGATTAACAGCAAAACTATTAATATCCTGATTGAGTGTTACGTTAAGGGTATATGTGCTGTATCCAAGGCAGGATACTTCCATTGCATAAGTACCGGGAGTTATGTTTTCAAGAACAAACTTACCGTCGTTATCGCAGGTTCCCCAGGCATTGAGCTCTTTTATAACAACAAAGGCATAGGGAATAGGCTCCTTAGTGTCAAATTCGGAAACAGTACCCTTGATGGATATTTTCCCCTTTTTTGTTTGAGCCTGCTTCAAAGGAGCAGATTCCTTCATGCCGGTTGGATGTAGAATAATCTGGTTGTCAACAATCTGATATTCTATTGATGCGTTTTTGAGCGCGGTATTCAAAACCTCTTCAACGGTTTTGTCTTTCATATCTACGCTCACTTTAGTGTTCCCGTCGATTATCTTATTGTTGTAAAGAAAATCGTATCCGGTTTCCTTTTCGAGCTTCATGATTAGCTCGTTAAGGGTAACGTTTTTAGCGGATACAGAAATCAATCTGTTTTGATCCACTGTTATGCCATATCCGGTCTTTACGGATAAAAAGCACAGGAAAACCAAAAGCCATAAACAATGCTTACATTTCCTCATAGTTTTTAAAATTTAGTTAGGTTAGTTATTTGTCTATCTTTTCTTCATATAAATATTGTCGCCTTCCTGGATGTAATCAATAGGAGAAGTAAGGGAGATAAATTTCATTATCTGGTCCAGACTCCTGTCTTTCAATGTCCCGGTTATTCTATAGTTTAACAGCATTTCGTCTTCGATGATTATGTTCACATTAAACCATCTTTCAAGTTTTTTGGTAACCTCTTCCATTGGAGAATCGTAAAAAACAAGTATGCCGTCTTTCCATGAGCAATATGCCTGGCTGTCTACAAAATCGCTGCGAACCGAATCTGCTTGCTTGTAATAATTTATCCGCTGATCCGGAACCATAAGAATCCCCTGGTCTCCTGCGTACTGTGTGTATTTAAGGGATATAGATCCGCTTAAAAGCACAGTCTCTACAGAATCCTGATCTTCGTAAGCCGAAATATTAAATTTAGTCCCATGTACTCTTACATTAATTCCCTGAGCATAAACATTAAACGGAGTTTTTTTGTCCTTCTTCACAGAAAAGTATGCTTCGCCGGTGAGTTTAATACCCCTTTCCCCTTTTCCATACCCGTGCATTACCTCAAGCTTGCTGTTCGAATTGAGCCACACTTCAGAACTGTCCGGAAGAAAAATGTGGGTCCTTGATGCCGGAGGAGAGAAATATTCAACGTTAGAGATAAAATTGTCGGTCTTTTTGGAAAAACCATTATCCAGCAAAATCATCAAAACCATAGGTAAAATGAGAATTGCTGCAACTTTGCTTATGAATGTAAAGGCATTGCGAACCTTAAATTCTATAATCTTTCTATCTTCCCGCTGTTCTTTTTGCCTGATAAACTGACTTATTGCCTGATAGTTACAATCCTGATTAAATTCATTCCCCTCTTTCTCCTGACCTGCTTTTTCCCAGTTTTCGGCAAAAAAATCATCAATGTGTTTTGACTCGGAATCTTTATCTATGTTTTGTAAAAGCTCATTCAGTTCATCAAACGAAAATTGGTCGTTGGGATTATTAATCCAACGGTCAAAAAGTTTGTCTGTATTTTTTGTCTTCATACATTATTAATACAATTGAAAAAAAATTATCCGTGAATTAATTTTTAAAATTCTTCTCTTTTATTTCTAAGGAATTGAAGAGCCTTTCGAATTTGAGTATCTACAGTGTTTTCGGAGATGTCCAGTTGAACGGCAATCTCCTTATAACTCATGTTTAACCTGCGGCTCATTATGAAAATCTGCCTTCTTTTTTTAGGCAGTTTATTGATTTCTGAATTTATTTTTTCCGACAGTTCTTTGTAAACAAGTGAAGAAAAAACAGAATTATCTTCTTCGGTGTGTTCGTCGGTTACAAAAGCGCGATATGCCTGAACAACAATCTTCTTTTTGTAATAATTGCAAATCATATTTTTTGCAATTGTGTACAAGTAGCCGCTGAATGATCCTTCGGGATCTATGCACGAACGGGTTTCCCAGATTTTAATGAAAACTGCCTGCAGCAAATCATTACTATCATCGGATTCTTTTACAGATCGGTTTATGAAATAAAAAAGTTGTTTTGCATATTTATTATATAAAATATGGAAAGCGTTTTCGTCACCGTCTCGCAAAAGAGTCAATAATTGAAACTCTTCTTTTGACATATTAAATTTAGTACTCTTGTTTACTGAATATGCGAAGCTTCGTTATGAATGGGGGCAAATATATAAAATTAAAATTTGGATTAACTCCAAGAATATTATTTTTATTTTTTCTTCACGGAATAAGATTTGTTAAGTGTATATATTAGAGTAGACCAGAATATCTTAACAAATAATATATGAAAATAAAAGTTTTCTTAGTGTCGCTATTGGCATTTTCTTTTACTCAGATGCCGGCTCAGGATAAAATGCTGGATTTTTTGAAAGGAGAATTGAAAAGCCAGATGACGACCCTTCAAAAAGGCGAATATCCGCCCTATTACATGAACTACAGAGTAATAGACAACTATTCGAGAATAATCCGCTCTTCCATGGGAGCGACAAATACGATAGAGGAAGACAGGCAGTTGCTTTTTATTCCTCAGATAAGAATTGGCTCTCCTGAGTTTGATAATTTTCACGAAGCTCAAAACGGAGTTGGTGTAAGCAGGTTTGCAGGGCCACCTACTATTTTGCTCCCCAGGGATTTGCAAAACGGTCTTGATGCACTCAGGGATATTATGAGAGAAGAGGTAAACAACCGTTATAAATTTGCTCTCAGCAGTCTTGAAAGGGCTAAGGCAAAAAAAGGAGTTCAGGTCGAGAATCAGGATAAATCCATAGACTTTACAAAGGCAAAAGCAGAAAAATATTTTGAACCTGCGCTCAAAGAGGACAAGATAGCTCTGGATACAAAGGTTTGGCAGGACAAACTCAATAAGTACAGCGCATTGTTTGCAGAAAACAAAGATATTATTGGAGCAAACATCACATTGACCTACAAGATTTGGAGAAAATATTTTGTTTCAACAGAGGGGGCGGAAATTGCAGAGAACAGAGTATACATACTTCTTAGCGTAAGGGGAACCACCATGGCCGATGACGGAATGGAACTGCCTCTGCATAACAGCTATTTTGCCTATTCTCTTGACGAACTTCCATCGGAGGCTCAAATAACTAAGGATATCAAAACGATGTCTTCAAAGTTGTCTAAGTTAAAAGTTGCTCCTTTGGTTCAGCCATACACAGGACCCGCTCTTTTATCTGGATCGGCAAGTGGTGTCTTTTTTCACGAAATTTTCGGCCACAGGGTAGAGGGTCAGAAAATGAAAAGCGACAGCGACGGTCAGACATTTAAAAACATGGTGGGAGAGAGTGTTCTTCCGGCCAGCATCAGCGTATACTGTGACCCTACGATGAAAAAATATCACGGCAACGCTTTGAACGGATATTATATTTTTGACGACCAGGGAGTGAGAGGAGAAAGAGTCGAAGTTGTAAAGGACGGCATACTTAAGAATTTCCTTATGACTCGTACCGGATTGGACGGATTCCCAAAATCAAATGGTCACTCAAGGGCAGAATTTGAGTACGACCCTACATCCCGTCAGTCAAACCTCATAGTTGAGACAAATGCATACAAAACAGATGCAGAGTTAAGAAAACTGCTCATAGACGAGGCTAAGAAACAGGGAAAAGAATACGGATATTTCTTTAAGGCCGTTACAGGCGGTTTCACACAAACAGGTCGTACCGGAGCAAACTCGTTTAATGTTACACCTCTTGAGGTTTACAAAATATATGTAGACGGGCGTGAAGACGAACTGGTAAGAGGCGTAGATATGATAGGCACTCCTCTTTCTATGTTTTCAAACATTGAATATGCCGGCGGTGAATTTGAAATTTTTACCGGAACCTGCGGTGCGTCTTCGGGAAATGTACCAGTAACAGCAATCTCGCCTACTATTCTTGTAAATAAGGTGGAACTGCAAAAGAAAGCGAAACCAACAGTAACACCGGCTCTTTTGCCTCGTCCGTAATTCTTAAACAAACGAAAAAAAATTAGAGAAATGAGATACATATATACTTTAATTATTGCCCAGCTACTTATAGTATGCTCCCTGTTTGGTCAGAAAAACGAAAGTGTTCTGTTCAAGGCCATGCAGGATGAAATGCTTCGCAGTAAAAACGAACTTGTTCTGCCCGCTTCGCCCAAACCCTTTTTTGTAGCCTATACAGTTGGCGAAAATCAATATATCTCCGTAAGCAGCTCATTGGGAGTAATACTGTCTTCAAAGGAGAGTTCAAAGGAGAGGGTTCATTCTGTAAATCTATATGTGGGAGACAATAAGTTTTCCAGTGATTATTCATATAGCGGCAATGGTGTTGTCTCTCCAAGTTTTACTTCCAGAGATGACAATTACGACCAGCTGAGGAGGAATTTCTGGCAAACATCGGATGTTGCCTATAAATTTGCTGTTGAGGTTTATAACTCAAAGAAAAACAACATTAAAACTGCAAATCTCACAGAAGAAGAAAAGGCTTTGCCCGATATGCTTCCTTTGAAAAAGGTTGAGGCATACACATCCGAAGCTCCTGCTTTAAATGTGAACAAAACGGCATACGAAGATTTGTCAAAATTATTGTCAAAAGAGTTTGCAAAGTATCCCCAGATTGCAGATTCCAGAGTGGAGATAGACGGTGTGGAAACAATCTATTACTATCAGTCTACAGAAGGGACCAAGGTAAAAGAGCCGGCCACTTATGTCTGCATCACTCTAAAGGGAAAAGTAAGAAACATTAAGGGACAGATTATTGAAGACAGAGAGATTATTTATGCCCCTACATTTGAGAAATTGCCATCTGCAGAGATGCTTGCCGCAAGGGTAAATAAGTTTTCCGCTAAACTTGTTTCACTCCAGAGTGCTCAAAGCATGAGCGAATATTATCTGGGCCCTGTTCTTTTTGAAGATGACGCAGTTGCCACAATTCTTTCCGAGAACCTTGTTTCTCCGTCCGGAATAATATCTTTCAGAAAACCGGTTCAGGTTATGGCTACAGTTTCGAGGGTAGAGAATGTTTCCGGCCAAAAAGAGATTAAACCTCTGGAAGAGAGGATTAACAAAAAGGTTGTAGACAGCAGGTTAAGTGTAACCAACAGAACTGATCTCAGCGATTATAACGGAATGTCTCTTTTGGGAAGTTACAATATTGATGCTCAGGGAGTGACTCCGGTTAAAGAGGTTAAATTAATTGAAAACGGAATTTTGAAAACACTTCTCAGCAGTCGTATCCCAACTAAGAAAATTTCCGAATCGACAGGAAGTATGAGATTTGGTGTAAGGCCAAGAGGCATAATTGTAAATGTTGCTCCCGGAACCCTTGTTGTGAACTCCAATAACGGAAGTTCCAGGGAAGAACTTAAGGCAGAGCTTATTAAGGCAGCAATTGAGGAAGGATTGGATTATGCTTTTATTGTAAGGAATATTGCAAAAGAAACAGATCAGTATGTATACAAAGTGTCTGTAAAAGACGGTTCTGAAACTTTGATTACCGGTTCAGAAATCACAGCAGTGCCTTTTACCAAGCTAAAAAGAGTATTAGGAGTGAGCAAAGAACAGGAGGCCTCAAACTACCTTTACCGCGATGCAGTTCCTACATCAATAATTTATCCAAAGGCAATCCTTATTGAGGATATAGAAATAAACAAAAAACCACTTAGTGTCCAAAAAGAGTCGCCACTCATTTCCAAATAGATTAAGCAACTAACCCCTGCTAAGTCTAACCCCTTATCATTTCTGTCTGGGAATGAGTTTGAGCGGCTTAAATGGTCCGGAAGTCTGCAATTTGCAGGCTTCCTTTTTTTTGTAACTTTGGTTGTCAAAAATTGCGCAAAATGAAAAACGACAGCGATCTTGTTAAAGTTTTTACCGGCAGCGAAGTTTCCGGTATTCTGCTTAAAGCCGAATTGGAAGATATTGGAATTCCGGCATTGATTAAAAATGATTTTCAGACAGGAATATCTGCCGGGTTTGCAGGAGGTATCCCTTATATGATTGACCTTTATATTAATGAGTCGGATCGTGAAAAGGCAGATCCTATTATTAAGGAGTTTAAGCAGAATAATCAGTAATCTTTTCAGATCTTCGATAATTCCGACTTCGCTATTCTCACATAATAATTTTGTGCATTGGGATAGTCGCTGCTATTGCCGTTGAGCATAAGAATGTCTATATAACTCTCGGAAGAGCTTGTGCCACCCCGTGGCGATGTAACATACAAGTACATGCCGTTCACCTTGGGAACATCCAACCGGGTGAACGCACCATTGATTCCCTTTTTCAGATACAATTTATCCCTGCTGCAGCACAAATAATACATTTCACCGCCATATTCTATAAGCCTTATCCAGTTTGTTTTGCTGTCCGTAATGGTTACCGTTTGGCTTATCCATCCTGTTGTATTTTGAATGGCATGAGTAAATGTATTGAGAAATGCATCGGAAGGGTTTAGCCTTGTCTGGTAAACCAGATGAATTTGTTTGGCCGCATCCTGATATATATCGCTGTTCTCAACCAATTGGGGACGGCTGGAAGCCAGGGAGTGCGAACTGAGATCGATAATGCTTTCTTTGCGCCAGACACCGTTTTTCTTTTCGAAATAATAGGCCTTTTGGTATATGTTTGGATAATCGTCCTGAATCGCCAGAATACTAACTCCGAAATCGGTTATTTGTATATATGGATAATAATAATCGCTGCCCAGTCCCTGCCCGGCATAATCCATCATCCATTTAATGCCGTTTTTCTCTTTGTAATACATCTGATGGGTCTGGTTAAGTCCGAATGAGACGGCAATCATATCGTTATTGCCAATTGATGCGCCAACTCTTATGTTAACAGTTTCGCCCTGGGAGACTCCATCGTTATCTATAATTGTTTCCTGCTGGAAGGTAGTAATATCTCCTGTTTTGCAGTTTGGAAACCAGTAATGTTTCAATCTGCCGTACGATCCGTTTTCGGACGATTGAGTATATGTAGGCTCAAAAACAATCAGGTGTACAATGCCCTGAGAATCCATTAAGATATTGCCAGGCCTTGATGTGTTAAATGAGTTGCCCTTGATCCAGGCTCCTTCTCCTTCTTTCTTGTATATGGCAATCTTTGAGGGATTTGAAGCGTTCGGATTTGGGTTTGAGTCAATATTTGTGTTTTCTATCACATACATGTATACACTGCTTCCATAACGTACAATCTTACTTTGATTGTACCCCCACCAGGTTCCGTTTGGGCTGTGATTTTTGCTGCCGGGAATCTGCTCGTAGGTTACGTTAACGGAGGTAGAAGAAGGTGGATTTGGTGTTGTGTTCTCTTCACAACCGGATATTTGGAGAAGAAAGAGAATCATGGCGATGCTCAGAATCGCTTCATTAAATACAGATATTAATCGTTTCATATAGCGATATTTTATGACAGGGATAGCAAGACATATCAAATGTAGTAATATTAAAGCCTCACATAACAAAAATGTTATATAAAATATAAAGACAGTTGTCTATAATATTTACCTGGAAGGATCAATAATTTTCCCTAAAGCTAAGTGTCATTAAAACAATTGCTTAGTCAATAATCAGGAATTGTTTCACATTGAAAAAAATTTTTTTTTAAAAATTATCAATAGGGTATTTTCATTTAAGACAATCATATTAAGTAAAAACAGAATAATAGAATTGTGCCTCACAAGTGCTTAATCCACAATATCAATTAGACTGATTAACTAACTAAAAATTTATTTAATGAAAAAAATCTTTCTTGGTATTATTACGCTACTCCTGGTAGCCGGGAATGTTCTCTATTCTCAGAACATTCGAGTATCTGGAACGGTCACTGAAAAGGGGACCGGTGCAAATCTTTCTTTTGTTGGGGTTCAGCTTAAGGGTACAACAACAGGAGCATCAACTCTTGAAAACGGATCATACTTGATTAACGCTCCCGCCAACGGAACTCTCATTTTTAGTTTTATCGGGTATAAGACTATTGAAATTCCTATTGAAAACAAAACAACAATAAATGTTCAACTGGAAACAGATGCTCTGCTTCTTGATGAAGTAGTAATGGTTGCTTATGGTACAGCAAAAAAAGAGTCCCTCACCGGAGCAGTCTCTTCTGTAAACACAAAGGATATTGAAAAAAGGCCATTGTCCAGTGTGTCAAGCGTACTTGAGGGTCAGGCTGCGGGTGTTCAGGTAAATAACACATATGGAGAACCCGGCAGTGACGCAATAATCAGCATTCGCGGTTTTACTTCAATAAACGGAACTAATACTCCTTTGTATGTTTTAGATGGAGTTCCTTTTGGCGGAAATATCTCCGATCTCAATCCAAATGATATCGAGAGCATTTCTGTGCTTAAAGATGCTGCATCTTCGGCTCTTTTCGGAAACAGAGCATCTAACGGTGTTGTGCTGATAACAACCAAAAGAGGTAAAAACGAAAAAACAAGCGTTAGGGCAAATATCAACCAGGGTGTCTACAACAGGGGCATCAAGGAATATGACAGGCTTAACTCAAACGAATTTATGGAGGTTATGTGGAAGGGTAACAGAAATAACCTTATGACAACCCGTCCGGCGAGCTTCCCTACTTATGAATTGGCCAATGCTGAGGCAACAAGAACGCTTATACCTACATATTTAAAATATAATATTTATAACCAGCCGGATGCATCTCTTTTTGACGCAAATGGCAAACTTGTTGCCGGAGCTCAGATTAGAGAAGGTTTTGACGACCTTGACTGGTTCAAATATATCGAGAGACTAGGTTACAGGCAGGACTACACAATCAGTGGCGATGCTGTAACAGATAAGAGCAGTTATTTCTTTTCTGCCGGTTACCTGGACGAAAAAGGATATCTTCAATCATCGGATTATAACCGTTTTACAGGAAGAACAAACATCACAGTAACTCCAAAAAAATGGTTCAAAGCAGGTTTTTCTCTTTCCGGATCTCATCAGGTTTCAAATAATTCAGCCGGAGATCCGGCAGATCCGACAAAATTTATTAACCCATTCTATTTTGCAAGAAATATGGCTCCAATATATCCTGTATATCTGCATAATATGACAACAGGCGAATATATTCTGGATTATGCAGGTAAAAAACAATATGACAATGGCGGAGCCAATTCAAGACCGCAAAACATAGACAGACATATTGTATGGGAGACAGAAAAGGATATGGACAGAACATATCGTAATACAATGGCCAGCCAGGCTTTTGCTGACATTAGTTTTCTGAAGGATTTTAAATTTACTGTAAAAGGAGACATCAGCCTTCGAAACAGCGAGCGCCAAAGATATAACAACGCGACTATCGGAGACGGTGCCGGCAACAAGGGCCGTGCAGGAAGAACTCTATACAGATACAAGAACTATACATTTCAACAACAATTGACATGGAACAAGGAATTCAATAAACACAATGTCGATTTCTTAGCCGGCCACGAAAATTTCAGCGATAATTACTCTTATTCATATGGCTATAAGACAAACGAAACATTCGAAGGTGGCCCTGAACTAATAAACTTTACAGAGATAACAAGCCTTACAGGGTATCAGGTTGATTACAGAAATGAGAGCTATCTTACAAGAGCAAGATACAACTATGATAACAAATATTATCTGGAAGGATCTTTTCGTCGTGATGGATCTTCAAAATTCCATAGTGATTACAGATGGGGTAATTTCTGGTCATTGGGCGGCAGTTGGTCAATCTCAAAAGAACCATTCATGGCAGGTGTGAAAAATGTTATAAGTTCATTAAAACTAAGAGCATCTTACGGAGAAGTAGGTAATGATGGAGGTGTTGGTAACTATGGGTATATGGCTCTGTATTCAATGGATCAAAATGCAAATAAAGGTGCTGCTTACAAAATGCAGAACAGTGCTTTTGATATTAAATGGGAGACATCCAGCTCCTTTGGAGCCGCGTTAGAGGGTTCGCTTTTTGACAGAATAAATTTCAGCGTTGAGTATTTCGATAAAAGGTCTCAGGATTTGTTGTTTGACATTAACCTGGCTCTTTCTACGGGCGCAACCTCTACATCGGATGCAGTAGCTACAATAACAAAGAATCTCGGCTCCATTGCCAACAAGGGTGTAGAATTTGTTTTTGACGCAGATCTTATTAGAAAAGATAATCTAAGATGGAATTTAGGGTTCAATACTACCTACCTGAAAAATAAAATCATTTCATTACCTGAGCAAAACAGGGCAAATGGGATTATTTCAGGAACAAAAAGATATTTAGAGGGTCATGGAATTTATGATTTCTGGATGTACCAGTTTGCCGGGGTCGATCAGATGACCGGTAAATCGCTTTATCAGCCGGATCTTGATAAGTATTACATTGGAACACCTGTTGAAGGCAAAACAGCATTCCCTTCACAATATCTGGTTCAGATAGGAGACAAAAATTATTCAACATATACAACATATGCAAAGAAAGACTGGAGCGGAAGTGCAATGCCGGATCTTTTTGGAAGTTTCTCGACTAAGCTTACTTATAAAAGCTTTGATTTGTCTATGCTGTTTACCTATTCTATTGGAGGGAAAACCCTTGACAACTCGTATATGAGCCTTATGAGCGCAACAGCAAATCCCAGCTCTCTTCACAAAGACCTTCTTAAATCATGGGACGGAGTACCGGCCGGCATGACAGAAACCTCGGCTAACCGTGTGCTTGAAAACGGAATACCCGCAATTAACTATGAACAAAGCACATATAACAATGCCGTATCTTCAAGGTTCCTCATAGATGCTTCATACCTTGTTGTTAAGAATATCTCTCTCAGTTATACACTTCCAAGTCGGTTAGTTAACAAATTTGATTTGAGCGGGTTCTCAATTAGTGCATCTGTTGATAATCTTGCAACATTTACAAAATTACAAGGGATGAACCCTCAGCAATCTTTTACCGGTATTAATGATAACGGTTTTGTTACAGCAAGGGTGTTCTCAATTGGGTTGAATATTAAACTATAATTATTTAAAATATTTAGTGATGATAACTATTAAGAAAATAACATATTTACTGGTAGGGATAATTCTCCTTTCCTCTTGTTCAAAGGACTATTTAAGTACGAAGCCATCCTCTTCAACCGCAACATCAACAATTTTTGAAACTACGAAGAATGCTGCACTGGCTATAAATGGCATCAATGCGCTTATGACGACTCAATTGCTTGGAACACAGGGTTTCAATGGAGAGGGCACAATAAAATTGTATTATGGAATCTATCCTGGAAATAACACTTCCATTAATCTTCCTGGTTGGGCATCAATAATAAACGGCACATTCAGAGAGAATGTTTCAAGCATATACCTTTATTATCCATGGTATTACTACTATATGTTAATAGGAAATGCAAATGCAATTATTACCAACATAGACAATGCAACAGGTCCGGATTCTGAAAAACAGTTTATCAAGGCACAGGCACTCACGTTCCGGGCATATAGCTACTTTATGTTATCTCAAATTTACTGCAACAGATGGAAGGATTCCAATAACGGAGCTTCTGCCGGCCTTGTTCTGAGAACAGATACGTCAACTGATGAAATGCCATTATCCACTCTTAAGGAAACATACGAAAGAGTCTACAAAGATCTTGACGATGCAATTGCTCTTTATGCTCAGTCGGGCAAAAGCCGCAATAATAACTACGATCCGGATAAGAATGTGGCTTATGCAATATATGCAAGGGCTGCAATTACCAGGGCAGATTATGCAAAAGCTTCTGCAATGGCGGTAAATGCGCGTGAAGGTTATCCGCTGATGTCAAATAACGATTACAAATCGGGATTTAACACGCCTAACAATGAGTGGATATGGAGCAGTTACGGTGCTGCAGATGAAACTCTTTATTACTATTCTTACTTTGCATATATGGCATATAATGGTAACGGAAGCGCAGTAAGATCAACTCCAAAATGCATAACCAAGGAGCTGTTTAATAAAATTCCGAATGGTGACATCAGAAAATCACTTTTCCTTGACCCAACCGGATACACTTATACAACTTCAACCGGTCAGGCGGCTTCGACCTCTGCTTTGGCTGCAAAAGCGCGTTTAATGTTTCCGGATATATATCCGACAGCAACGATTTATGCATATATGCAATTTAAAGTTTCTGCAACAGATTTACCGGGTGTAGGTAATCTAAATCACTTCCGTTCTTCTGAGATGTACCTTATCGAGGCTGAGGCGAAGTATTTCCTGAATGATGTAACAGGAGCGCAAGACGCTTTGATTGCGTTGAATAAAAATAGCGGCCGTAATCCGGTTTATACCTGTACAGCTACAGGAACAAATTTATTGGAAGAAATAAAACTTTACCGGTCAATTGAGCTTTGGGGCGAAGGTTTTGACTGGTTTGACCTTAAGAGATGGGGAGACAATGTAACTCGCACAAGTACAGCAAATGGCGGTAGCTTTATCCCTTCTCTTGCAATAAATGCAGGGCCATCAGAAGGAAACAACTGGACATGGAAAATCCCATTGAGAGAGACTGACTATAACTCGGCTCTTCAATAGAGAATAAGCAATGCTGATTTAAAGAGCTGCCGTTTGATTGGCAGCTCTTTTTATTTCAAACACGCACCCTCTAAATAATTATTATATTTGCAGGTTAATTGAATATAAGTAAACAGTTTTTTATATGTACAGGACACACACTTGCGGAGAGTTACGCATAAACAATGTAGGAGAGCAGGTTACGCTTGCCGGATGGGTTCAGAGAATACGTAAAATGGGAGGGATGAGTTTCATCGATTTGAGGGACCGTTACGGAATCACACAGCTTGTAGTTAACGAAGGCGATTTAAATACTGTTGCAGAAAAGCTTGGCCGCGAGTTTGTTCTTCAGGTTAAGGGAATTGTAGCGGAGAGAAGCAGCAAGAACGGCAAACTTCCAACAGGTGATGTGGAAATTAAGCTTTTGGAAATAAATGTTCTTAATTCTTCACTTACTCCTCCGTTTACAATTGAAGACGAATCAGACGGCGGAGAAGAGATCCGCTCAAAATACCGCTACATTGACCTTCGCAGGAATCCACTTAAAAAAGCGTTGGAACTGAGGCACAAAATGGCTCAGGAGGTACGTAAATATCTGGATGGAATTGGGTTTATGGAAATAGAGACACCTGTACTCATCAAGTCTACACCGGAGGGAGCGCGTGACTTCGTTGTACCTTCAAGAATGAATCCGGGAGAATTTTATGCACTTCCCCAAAGCCCCCAAACCTTTAAGCAGCTTCTGATGGTAGCCGGATACGACCGCTACTTCCAGATTGTTCGCTGTTTCCGCGATGAGGACCTTCGTGCCGACCGTCAGCCTGAATTTACCCAAATCGACTGCGAAATGTCTTTCGTGGAAAGGGAGGACATTCTCTCCACTTTCGAAGGAATGATTAAGGCTCTCTTCAAAAATGTACTGAACAGGGAATTCAGTGGTCAATTCCCAAGAATGTCCTATACCGATGCCATGAAATATTATGGTTCGGACAAACCGGACATCCGCTTTGGAATGAGAATGACAGAGATTAAACATCTTGTTGGAGGGAAAGATTTTGCGGTATTTGATTCTGCAGAATATGTTGGTGCAATTTGTGTTGATGGAGCTGCCTCATATACACGCAAACAGCTTGACGAAATTACCGAGTGGGTTAAGCGTCCTCAGGTAGGAGCAAAAGGACTTGTATATATTCGCATTGCAGAGGACGGAATAAAATCTTCCGTTGACAAATTTTATACTCCTGCCGAACTTAAAACCATTGCCGATGCCGTTAATGCAAAAGTCGGGGACCTTATATTAATCCTTGCCGGGGGCAGAAAAAAGACTCAGGAAGCTTTGGGAACACTAAGGATTGAGATGGGAAACAGGCTTGGTTTGCGCGATAACGCAAATTATGCTCCGCTTTGGGTTTATGATTTTCCTTTGCTCGAATGGGACGAGGAAACTCAGCGCTTCTATGCAATGCACCACCCGTTCACTTCTCCTAAGCCGGAGGACCTTGATAAGTTTTACAGTTCAAACAAAGATGATGTTGCAGCTGTTGCAGCAAACGCATACGACTTTGTGCTTAACGGAACAGAAATTGGCGGCGGCTCAATAAGAATTCATGACTCTGCTGTTCAGAAAAGGATGTTCGAAGTATTGGGATTTTCTTCCGAAGAGGCCGATTACAAATTCGGGTTTATAATAAATGCATTTAAATATGGTGCGCCGCCACACGGTGGAATTGCTTTTGGGTTTGACCGTTTCTGCGCCCTTTTCGGAGGTCAGGAAACAATCCGTGACTACATTGCTTTCCCTAAGAACAACGCCGGCCGTGATGTTATGCTTGACGCTCCTTCTCAGATAGACGGCTCTCAAATGGACGAACTCTTTTTAAAAAGCACTGTAAAAAAATAGATTTTTACACAAAAATTTAGAAATGAACATTCAGCAACTGGAATATATTGTAGCAGTGGACCGCTACCGGCATTTTGCCAAAGCGGCAAAGTCGTGCGGGGTTTCCCAGCCCACACTGTCTATGATGATTCAGAAGCTGGAAGATGAGCTTGGACTGGAGATATTTGACAGGTCTAAAAGTCCTGTTTCTACGAACCAGTCCGGAGAAATGATAGTGAACCAGGCAAGAGTGGTGCTGTATAATATCCGTCAGCTCCGGGAAATGGCAGACTCAACAAAAGAGAGTATTCTGGGCGATCTTGAAATGTCCATTATACCAACTGTTGCTCCATATTTGCTTCCTAAGCTTTTCGGAGAGTTTAAAAGAAACCTTCCATCTCTTCGCTGCAGGGTATCGGAGATGAAAACATCCACCGTAATAGAAAAACTTAAGAGTGCAGAAATTGATCTGGCAATTGTTGCAACTCCACTTGACGATCCGGAAATTCTTGAAGTTCCGCTTTATTATGAACGTTTTCTTGCGTATATTTCACCCGGAGACGAGCTCTATTCACGCACAGAATTGAATGTCGCAGAAATAAATTACGACAGAATGTGGATACTTGAGGAAGGGCATTGTTTCCGCGACCAGATATTCAACATCTGCAACAGGGCACATAACAGCTTTCAGCAGTACGAGGCGGGCAGTATTGAAACGCTTATTAAGGTTGTTGACGAGAACGGAGGGTTTACAATATTCCCCGAGCTTCATCTCCCTTCACTCACTCCTGCTCAGCAAAAACACGTGAGGCCTTTCAGGGGAGAGGAGCCAAGAAGAGAAATCTCGCTCGTTTTCCGGCAGGATTTCATAAAGGAGAAATTGCTTAATGTAATAGTCTCATCAATCAAGAGCATAATTCCGCAAAGCATGCTGGACCCAAGACTCTCAAAGATGAGGGTTAAACTTTAGAAAACTAAAAACACACGCAAATGGGCTTACTCTTATTTTATCTTTGTCTTGCCCTCGCAATATCGTTTATTTGTTCGGTAATGGAGGCCGTCCTTCTTTCTGTGCCAATGTCTTTTATTAACATCAAGGAGGCTCAGGGACATAAATCGGCCAAAGTGTTAAAAAAGCTAAAACAAACAATAGACAGGCCTATTTCTGCAATTCTTACACTTAACACTGTGGCACATACAGTTGGGGCAGCCGGTGTTGGTGCTCAGGCTGTTGTGATTTTTGGAGAGGCATATTTCGGGCTGATATCTGCAGTTCTCACTCTTCTTATCCTGATCTTCTCGGAAATTCTTCCAAAATCAATAGGTGCACACTACTGGAAAAGTCTGGCTATGAGCTCCGGAAGAATAATTCAGGTGATGATTTATGTTACATACCCGTTTGTAATAATATCGGAAATTTTAACAAGAATTATTGCAAAACAATCTAAAGAAGAGGCATCTGTGAGCAGGGAAGAGATTTCTGCAATGGTTGACATTGGAACAGAGGAGGGCACATTTGCCTCAACGGAAAATAAAATTATCCAAAACCTGATAAAGTTAAGGAGCGTACGCGCAGAAGACGTAATGACTCCAAGGGTTGTTGTTGCCACAGCCTCCGAGGACATTACTCTTGAGGAATTTTATAAAAACAAGGCTTACCTTCATTTTTCAAGAATCCCGGTCTATACATTTAATAGCGAAAACATAACAGGATTTGTATACAGGCAGGAAGTCCTTGAAAATCTTGCAAATGACAATTTTGGAATTAAGCTGTCGGAGATAAAAAAACCAATGGTGGTTGTCCCAAATCATCAACCCCTCACGGTATTATGGGAGATGCTGCTTTCAGAGAAAGCGCATATTGCTCTTATTGTAGACGAATATGGCGGTTTTGAGGGTATCGTAACACTCGAAGATATTATCGAAACCATTATGGGCATCGAAATAATGGACGAAAGGGACGTAGTTGCCGATATGCAGCAATATGCCCGCGAACGCTGGAAAGAGAGGGTTGAAAAGTACAAACATCTTTAACGTAATAAAAAACGACTTCTAAGGGAAGTCGTTTTTTATTAGCGAATAGCAAGCTGGTTGCAGCAATGTGCTGCACCAGCTATTCAAGAACTTTGATAAGATTGCTGGCCAGTTTCATGAATGCAACACTGTCCGGTTTGTCCGAAAGTGCAACCGGCTCTCCAATGTCACCGCTTTCGCGAATACTTTGAACGATGGGAATCTGGCCAAGCAAAGGAATGCCAAATTTTTCCGCCATCCGCTTCCCGCCATCTTTGCCAAATATATAGTACTTATTGTCCGGAAGTTCTTCCGGAGTAAACCATGCCATGTTTTCCACAAGACCAAGAACAGGTTTGTTGATGTCTTTCTGGCGGAACATATTTACGCCTTTCTCTACATCGGCCAAAGCTACTGCCTGAGGTGTGCTCACGATAATTGCTCCCGAAAGAGGGATGTCGTGCACAAGTGAAATATGTATATCGCCTGTTCCCGGAGGAAGGTCAATGAGAAGAAAATCGAGTTCGCCCCATTTAACCTGAAGAATCATCTGCTTTAGAGCATTGCTCGCCATAGGCCCTCTCCAGATGAGAGGTTGCGAGGGGCCGGCAAAATACCCGATGGACATCCATTTTACCCCATATTTCTCAATAGGGATAATCATATCCTTTCCGCTCGAATCGTCTACCAGCGGTTTTTCGTATTCCGTTGCTGTCATCTTGGGAACAGAGGGCCCGTAAACATCTGCATCGGTAAGACCTACTTTGTATCCCGCTCTGGCTAAGGCAACGGCCAGATTAACGGCAACAGTGGATTTCCCAACTCCTCCTTTGCCCGAAGCAATGGCGATAATGTGACCGACATTCGCAAGAGCGTCATGGCCGAGTTCCATGTTGAGCCTCTTTTCAATCTTCCTCTCCCGCACAAGTTCCATTATTGATATTTTGAAATCTTCGCCCGGGAATGCATTCCTTATAGCTTCTTCGCAACTCTTCTTAATTGAAGACGAAAAAGGGTCCGGCGAAGGAAAAGCCAGCTTAAATCTCACCTTTCCATCCTCAACCTTAATGTCTTCAACTATTCCCAGTGACACCACATCTTTCTCTCTCACCGGATGCATAACACCCATAAGCGCAGCTTCAATCCTGTTTTTATCCATATTTTTCCTGATTAATTAACACTGTGGTATTTATAAGCCCAAGTGCGATTAAAATAATATTTAATGATTATTATCAACAAAGATACCGGTTTTTTGTTGTCCCGGTGGCGAGTTGTTTCTTTTCTCTGCCATTTAAACACTGCCAACTAATTGATGAGGGCTTGTGCGTCCTCCTCCGCTGTGCTTCGTCCGACCGAATCGCCCTCATCAATTAGTTGGCAGTACGTAATAATTGTTCAGAAATGTTGCAACCAGCCGCCGGAGACAAAAATCTGCAAAAATTGCGGAGTCACAACGCCATAATAGATAGTTAATAAATCAGTTACTAAAAACAAGGAGCGCAGGTTTTCCTGCGCTCCCGGCGTATGTTTTACAATAGACGCTTTAAAAATCTATTTAGCAATAGTCATCTCTTTCAGCAAATATCCTGCGCCGCCGAATTTGTCCATAATGAACAATGTGTAGCGTATGTCAACGCTGATTGTGCGCTGGAGTGAAGGTTCGAAAATGATGTCACCGCTCATTGCTTCCCAGTTTCCGTCAAAGGCAGTTCCAATCAGTTCGCCTTTGGCATTGAGAACAGGGCTTCCTGAATTACCGCCCGTAATGTCGTTGTTGGTAAGGAATGCAACAGGCATTTCACCGTTTTTCATTGCATACTGGCCATAATCCTTTGCCTTGTAAAGCTCTTTGAGTTTTGCAGGGACAACGAATTCCCAGTTGTTTGGGTCTTCTTTTTCCATAACACCTTTAAGAGTCGTTACGTGTTCGAACAAAACTGCATCTTTCGGAGAGTAGTTAAGGACTTGTCCGTAGCTGAGTCTCATTGTTGAATTCGCATCCGGATACATTGCCTGTCCCTTTTTCATTTCAAGCAAACCTGCGATATAGGCTTTCTGACCTTTGGCAAGAGTAGTACCAACGGCCTGTAATTCTCCGAAAGTTTTTCCCATAACCACGTTGATTGATTTTGCAGCAGCAAGTGCAGGATCGGAAAGGAGAGCATCGATGTTGCCATTCAGGGCAGCCTTAAACTTCTCCTGAGAAACGAAAACAGATTTTTCGAAAATGAAGTCGACATAAGCGTCGATATTTCCTCCGAACTGGGTATCTATTGTTTTAAATACATCCGGACGATCAGCCGCTTTCACCTTGTCGCGATACACATTAAGAAGGGCTTTTGCCACCTTTTTGTCTGTTGCAGGAGAATAATCCTTGTAGAAAGATTCAGTTCTCCTCTGCGCCATTGCAAGAGTTTGTTTGGCTCTGTCTGTTTCACCTTTGGAAATAGCATCGGCATAGGCCACGAAAGCACTTGCCACTGAGAATACCTCAATATTGTTCAGTGCTTCGCGTGTGTACGAGCTGAGGGTTAGTGCCTCTGCTCTTTTTGCGATAGATGAGTTGATATCGTTGAGGGCGGTTCCGTATTTTTCAATGCGGGCCTTGTCTTCGTTAACCCATTTGGTGAAAGTTCTCTCTTCTTCTGCACGACGCTCCTGAACTCCAAGTTTTGCAAAAGTTTCGTTCATGCCAATAGCCTTTTTCCAGAAGTTTGAAGATCCCGAATATTTGCTCGCATACTGAAGACGAATCTTAGGGTCGGCAACCATATCTTTCATAAGCACATCCTGACGGATACCTCTTACGTAGATTGAGATGGAATTGGTTATATCGCTCATCTCCTTAACCTCGGCAGAAGTCATAAAACGGTTTGTTCTTCCGGGATAACCGATAATCATGGCAAAATCTTTTTGCTCAACACCTTTTAAAGAGATTGTAAGATGTTTTTTAGGCTGATATGGTATGTTGTCCTTTGAGTAATCGGCAGGGTTATTGTCTTTATCTGCATACACGCGGAACATTGAAAAGTCGCCGGTGTGGCGTGGCCACATCCAGTTGTCGGTATCAGCTCCGAATTTGCCGATTGATGAAGGGGGAGCTCCTACAAAACGGATATCGGTGTAGGTTTTTGTAATCATCATTAAGTATGTGTTTCCGCCAAAAAATGAAGCAACTCTTCCTTTAAGGAATTTATTGCCGGCAATTGCCTTAGCTATGAGTTCATCTGATACAGCAGCAAGTGCTTTTGCACTTTCTTCCGGAGTGGTTGCTTTTGCAACTGCATTTTCCACATCTTTGGTCACATCAATTATGTTCTCAAGGAATGTAACAGTGAGTCCCGGAGAAGGAAGCTCCTGTTCGCGGTTCATTGCCCAATAGCCATCCTGAAGATAATCGTGCTCGACAGTGCTGAGTTTTTGGATAGAACCATAACCGCAATGGTGGTTTGTAAGTAAAAGACCCTCCCTGGAGATTATTTCTCCTGTACAGCCACCGCCAAAGCTTATTACGGCATCTTTGAGGCTGGAGTTGTTTATGTCGTATATATCTTTAGCAGTGAGCTTAAAGCCAAGTTCCGACATTTTCTTGCTGTTTAACTTCTCTATCAGCGGCAGAAGCCACATGCCTTCATCCCCTCTGAGCGGGCTAAAAGAGAGGAGTATAGCGCCCAAAATTAAAAGACTGATTTTTTTCATTTAGATGTTATATAATAATTAGTTAGTGAGATTGGTGACAAAGATATATTTTTATTTGTACATTTATTCATCCAAAAGGGGCAAAAAATATGGCTCTTCCTCTTAAAATAGTTATCGTTACAGATAAGTTCAAAGGAAGTCTCAAATCTTCTGAGGCTGCCGGAATCATTAGTGAGGGCTTGCGGGAAGGATTCGGGCGTGAACTTGACATTAAAGTTATACCTATTGCCGACGGAGGTGAAGGTTTTCTGGATACAATCTCGGAAGCCATTGTTTGTGATGAAGTAAAAACAGCAGTATTCGACCCGTTGGGAAGGAAAATAAATAGCAGCCTGCTCATGTCCGAAGGAAGGGCTATTATTGAAATGGCAAAAGCTTCCGGTTTGCAGTTACTCAACCCAAACGAATACAATCCGCTCAAAACCACCTCTTTCGGTCTCGGAGAGTTAATTGATAAAGCACTTAAAGAAGAGGCAAAAGAGATTTTAATAGGTATAGGAGGTAGTGCCACAAATGATTGCGGAACCGGTATGCTTCAGGCTCTGGGATACAGATTTCTTGACAGCAAAGGGAAAAAAATAGGTTCCGGCCCGGGAGAGTTTATGAGCGGATCATTACTCAGTTCCATTTGTACAATTGACGATTCTCAGATGAATCCGGCTCTGCATAAAAAGAAAATTACTGTTGCATGTGATGTTACAAATCCTCTCATTGGCCCGGAGGGAGCAACTTATGTATACGGGCCGCAGAAAGGAGCCACAAAACAGCAATTGGAAGAACTGGAGGAGGGTGCAAGAAATTTTTCAGCCGTAACAGAGAAACATCTTGGATTTAGCAGCAGCTTTTTATGTGACTCCCAAAATTATATAGGATTTGATTTGTCCGATTTCCCGGGAGTTGGCGCTGCCGGCGGAGTGGGATTTGCACTTAAAAGCTTTCTTAATGCAGACCTTTTACAGGGCTGGAGAGTAACAACAGAACTTACACATGCCGAAAAGGCGATTGCGGAAGCAGATCTTGTAATCACCGGAGAAGGAAGGCTTGATGCACAGAGTCTCTCCGGCAAACTTATCAGTGGAATCTCACATATTGCCATGCACTATAAAAAACCATTATGGATATTCTGCGGAGAGAATACACTTAACCCAGAACAGGAAAAAAAGATTATTTTTGATAAAATATTTACAATTTCAAAAGAAGCTAAAAATTTAAATGACTCTATATCAAAGGCCAAGGGGATTTTGAGAAAAATTTCTGTCTCTGCTGCAACTTTTCTGAACGGATTGCAGTCTAACAGACAAACCTTTTAAACAAAACAAAATTATGGAAGCAATTCTTGGGATTTTAGTCCCCTTTACAACAGCAGTTTTAATCATTGCAATAATTTATCTGGCAAAGTATTTCAAGGAGAAATCGAGAAATGAACTCATTGCAAAGGCTATCGAGCACGGAAAGGATATTTCTCCGGATCTTTTCAAAAGCAATGACAGACCCAGAAAACAATCGGATCCCCTCACAAGTGCACTAGTATCAATTGGAATAGGTATCGGATTATTCGGAGCTTTTTACTTTTTCTTTGACGGATTTAAATTTGCAGCATTCGGCCTCATTCCCCTGTTCATTGGTATAGGACAACTGGTTGCCTATTTTGTAAACAAGAAAAATAAAACTCAAGACTAACTGTGAACAGAGCCGCTTTTGAAAAAGAGGTAATAAACAATCAGGAACCGCTGCGGCGGTTCCTTTTAAACCTTTGTGGCGGCGATAGTGCTTTGAGTGACGATATAGCTCAGGAGGCATTTATTAAAGCCTACCTGAATATCAATTCATTCAACGGATTGTCGAAATTTTCAACCTGGCTCTTCCGGATAGCGTATAACTGTTATTGCGACAACAAAAGAGCTTCTCAGAGATTCTCTACTGTTGAGATAAACGACAGAGTTCATATGGCAGGTGAGAGTTCCGATTCCAGATATAAAAACCAGGAACTATATATGGCTCTGGCACAACTGGGAGAGAAGGAGAGATCGGCAATTCTGCTCTTTTACATGGAAGATAAAAGTATAAAAGAGATATCAACAATAACTGGAACACCGGAGAACACGATAAAGTCTCACCTTTCCAGAGCCCGTTTAAATTTGTCAAACCATCTAAAAACTATCGGTTATGAAAGATGATAATATAAAACAATTCTTTACAGAGCATAAGCAGGAGATTCCCGATGAGGGATTCAGCAACAGACTCTTTGCCGCGCTTGATTGTTTACCTGAGCCTAAACCGAGAGTCGACAGGTCGAGAATGATTACTGCAATATTTGCAGCAGTGGGATTTATAATGTTTGCAGTGCTTGGCGGTTACTCCATACTTATAGAGGGTCTCAGCTCAATGGGCGGAATCTTTGTAAATTACAAATCGGCAACCCCGGAAATTATAACTGCTATGACATTCACCTTCTGTGCCTTGTTTGCTCTTGGAAGATTTGCAGTAAAGGATAACCAGTAGAGTTCGGAAAACTCAGAATAAAACCGGATCTTCCAGCAGTTTGTAAGACATTCTGTGATACTTGCAAGGTCCGTACAACTTAATGGCCTCTCTATGCTTTTTTGTAGGGTAGGCCATATTTCTTTCCCAGCCATACTGTGGAAATTCAGCTGCTATTTTTTTCATGTATTCGTCCCGGTGGGTCTTTGCAAGAACGGATGCTGCCGCAATAGACGCAAACCGTCCGTCTCCCTTTACGAAACACTCATGAGGTATATTCTGATATTTAATAAACCTGTTTCCGTCTACCAGTATATACTGAGGCAATACAGACAAAGAGTCCAGTGCAAGATGCATTCCTTTTATTGAGGCTTTAAGAATATTAATCTTATCTATCTCCGGGGCATCCACGGCTGCAACACTCCATGCCACAGCCTCTTTTTCAATGATTTCCCTGAGCATGTCTCTCTCTTTTTCTTTAAGCTGTTTTGAGTCGTTAAGAAGAGGATGAAAAAAATCCTCAGGAAGAATGACTGCTGCAGCATAAACCGGTCCGGCAAGACAACCCCTTCCGGCTTCGTCGCAACCAGCTTCAATTCTGTTTTTTTCGTAATATGGCAATAGACTTGGAAAGGCCGGCATATATGTGAAATTTACCGGCAATTTAGTGAATGTGTCAATATTTTGAAATTTTATCCTTTAAAATTCCAATAAGAGTATTTTTACTTTCGATAGATGCTTTATACTCACTATTCGCACAGTCAATTTCTGCCTTGAGCAGTTCTCTCTGCATTTCCGATTCTGAAAGTAATTTTTGAAGGCTCTCTATGCGGGAGTCTTTTTCAGCAATCTGGTCAAGAAAACTTTGGGATAGATTTTCGAAAAGCAGGTTCTCCGCCGGAATATTCAAAACTCTTGATATATCATTGAGACGCGGATTGATGAGGGCAGTCTTTCCTCCCTCTATTTTTCTGTATCCATTGAGTGAAATTCCCAGAATCTGGGCCATATATTCCTGAGAATACCCCAGATCTCGTCTTCTTTTTCGAATGGTTTCCCTTATCCTGTCTGTATTCATCAACACAAATATAAGCCTAAGTTCACTTGAGTATGGGCAATCAGAAGTAGCTACAATGCACACAAAAAGTATGGATATGTTTTAAAATAAAATATAGTATTGTCAAAATAAAATTTAGAAATGGATAAATCGACACAATGAGTGTATTATGAGTCAAAAGAGACATTATTTTTGCAAAAAAAAGATGAGAAAGGATTTTTTGGAATTTATTTATCTGTTGCTGGAAGAGAAGATGCTTTTCCTTAATCCGGAATTCAACCGATATGATATTTGTTCGTTTTTTTGCAATGGAGTATTTCCCGGAGAAAAAATTGTCTTTGAAGAGTACGGATGTTCCGTTGATACTCTTATTTCCCTCTTTCGGGTGCAGCATGCTAGAAAGCTGCTGCAAGAGGGCTTTTGCTACGAAAATGTATGGAAATACAGCGGATTCAAATCAAAAAGGGTTATGATCAAAGCTATTTACCGTGTTGTTGTATGAAAAAAAAATATTAAATTTGATAGCTAAACGCCAGAAAAAATTAACTAACAAATAATCAGGTAATTAATATGAAAGTTTATCCAACCCAAAACATTCGAAATATTGTCCTGCTTGGAGGCACGAAGTCCGGCAAAACAACGCTGGTAGAGACAATGATGTTTGAAGGCAAAGTAATTGATCGCCGGGGAACCGTTGAGGCGAAAACAACTGTCAGCGACAATGCCGAAATTGAACAAATTTATCAACGCTCAATTTATCCGACTCTGCTTTATACAGAGTTTATGGATAACAAACTTAATATAATTGATACTCCGGGTTCCGATGACTTCATCGGAGGAGTAATATCTGCCTTTAAGGTTGCAGATACTGGTGTAATGATTGTAAATGCGCAGCAGGGAGTTGAGGTGGGTACAGAAATCTTTGCGCGTTATGCCGAAAAATTTAAAAAACCGTTGATTCTGGCAATTAATCAGCTCGATCACGAAAAAGCAAACTGGGATGCAGCTCTCGATTCTGTTAAACAGACTTTTGGAAAGAAAGTAGTTGTTATTCAATATCCTGTTGAAACAGGACCTAACTTCAAGTCTTTCATTGATGTTCTCAAAATGAAGATGTATGTCTTCAAAGACGATAACGGAACAAGAGAGGAGCATGAAATTCCTGCAGATCAAAAAGATCAGGCAAACGAACTGCATCAGATACTTGCAGAAGTTGCAGCAGAAAATGACGAGTCGCTCATGGAGCTCTTTTTTGACAAGGGAGTTCTCTCGGAAGAGGAAATCCGCGTAGGGCTCAGAATCGGACTTGCAAAATCTGAGGTTTTTCCACTTTTCTGCCTTTCAGGCAAAAAAGACATGGGTGTTAAGAGACTTATGGAGTTCATAATAAATGTTGCTCCTGCTCCTGACAAAACAATACAGAAACTTAAGGACGGCACTTTGGTTCCTTGCGACTCTGCAGCACAGCCGTCAATTTTTATATACAAAACATCCGTTGAGCCCCACCTGGGCGACGTATCCTTCTTCAGGGTAATGTCGGGAAAAGTTGTTGAAGGTTGCGATCTTGTAAATCCGGAAAACGGAGCAAAAGAGAGACTTACTGCAATTTATGCCGTAGCCGGTAAGAAAAAAGAAAAACTTACAGAAATGGTTGCCGGCGATATAGGATGTACAGTTAAGCTTAAAACTGTTAAAACAAATCAGACTCTAAACGGAGGCAACAAAGAGTGGGTTTTCGAACCTATGGTTTTCCCTCCATCTAAATACAGAACAGCAATTAAGGCCAAAGTTGAGAAAGACGAAGAGAAACTCGGAGAAATTCTTAACAAGGCACATGCCGAAGACCCTACAATTGTTATTGAGTATTCAAAAGAACTCAAACAAACAATCCTCAGCGGGCAGGGTGAGCACCACATCAACATTTTGAAATGGCACCTCACAAATACCCATAAAATTGAGGTAGATCTTTTCCCTCCTAAGATTCCATACAGGGAAACAATTACCAAAGTAGCTCTTGCAGATTATCGCCACAGAAAACAATCCGGCGGAGCAGGTCAGTTCGGAGAGGTTCATATTCTCATCGAACCGGTTGTTGAAGGCGTTGCTGCAAACAACAGGTTTAAGGTCGAAGGCAAAGAGCTTGTTCTTAACCTTAAGAGCAAGGAAGAATACAAAATGGACTGGGGTGGCAAGCTTGAATACTACAACTGTATTGTGGGCGGCGCTATTGATGCCCGTTTTATGCCGGCAATCCTTAAAGGTATAATGGAAAAGATGGAAGAGGGTCCTCTCACAGGTTCATACGCTCGTGATATCCGCGTATTCGTATATGACGGTAAGATGCACCCGGTTGACTCAAACGAAATCTCTTTCAAACTTGCAGGACGTAATGCATTCAAGGAGGCCTTCAAAAAAGCAGGTCCGAAAATTATGGAGCCAATTTACAATGTTGAGGTACTCGTACCAAGCGATTGTATGGGAGACGTAATGAGCGACCTTCAGAACCGCAGGGCCATGATTGAAGGAATGAGCAGCGAAAAGGGATTTGAAGTTTTAAAAGCCAGGGTTCCTCTTGCAGAGTTGAATAAATACTCTACAACACTGAGCTCTCTTACCTCCGGCAGGGCAACATTTACAATGACTTTTGCAGAGTACCAGCAGGTTCCTGCCGAGGTTCAGGATAAATTGCTCAAGGATTACGAATCTAACGATAAGGACGAGTAGCGATTTTAATGATAGAGGCATACGATATCAAAAAATCATATGGCAGCCTGTTGGTCTTAAAAGGAATAAATTTTCAGGCAAAGGCAGCCGAAGTACTAAGTATAGTTGGAGCAAGCGGGGCGGGAAAGTCCAGCTTGCTCCAAGTGCTTGGTAGTCTTTCCCGTCCCGATTCGGGAAAAGTTATAATTGACGGAACGGACATCTTTGCTCTTAGCTCCAATGCTCTTGCCGATTTTAGAAATAAAAAGATTGGTTTTGTTTTTCAGTTTCACCACCTGCTCCCGGAGTTTACTGCTCTGGAAAATGTAGCAATACCTGCTCTCATTGCAAATGAGAGAATGGGGGCCGCAAAAGAGCGGGCAAAAGAGCTTCTCACCTTTCTGGGTTTGGGAGAAAGGCTTACACATAAACCTGGAGAACTAAGCGGCGGAGAGCAGCAAAGAGTAGCCATTGCAAGAGCTCTCATCAACCGCCCTTCTGTTCTGCTGGCAGACGAACCTTCCGGAAATCTGGACACTCACACTAAAAAGGAGATACATAAACTCTTTTTTGATTTGCGTGAAAAGTACGGCCAAACCATAATAATAGTTACACACGACAGGGACCTCGCTTCAATGAGCGACAGATGTCTTGAAATGAAAGATGGAGAGTTTCTGCTTTAAACAATTTAAGGTAATGCATGGCCGTTCGGCAATGAAAGTGAACACCGATGGTGTGCTTCTTGGTGCCTGGCTTGCGATGCCTTCCCTCACTGCCTCAGTTAAAAAGCTGGAAATTCTTGACATCGGTACAGGAACAGGTGTTATTGCTCTCATTATTGCCCAGAGATTACAATACATTTCGGCACAATCTTCAATATTTGCAATTGACTCGGATGGCCCTTCGGCAACCGAGGCTCAGGAGAATTTTTCTGCTTCGCCCTGGCCCTCTATGCTCGAAGCAAAACATCTCACCCTTCAGGAGATGGCAATGGACAACTCTTTCGGAAACAGATTCGATTTAATTACCTCAAACCCGCCCTACTTCAAAGATTCCTTAAAGGCCCCGTCTGCAAGGCGCTCGTCTGCGAGGCATAATGACAATCTTTCATACGACACCCTCATCTCTTCTGTTGCAAAAATGTTAAAAGAGAAGGGCATTTTTTCTGTGGTGCTCCCCTCTGAGGTTTTTGAAGAGTTTATATTCCTTGCCAGGGAAGATGGCCTTGTGCCTTTGAGAATATGCCGGGTTAAAACTGTATCAGCCGGTAAGATTAAAAGAGTGCTCATGGAATTCAAAAAGAGTTGCAAAGAAGATAACATAATTCAGAAAGATATTCCTGCAGAGGAACTTCTCACTATACAGGAGAGGGGGAACGGGCCATATACAAATGAGTATCGCCGGCTAACCGGCGATCTCTATCTCAATTTCTGAAAACATTTGCTTTTATTTCTCGGATCTGTCTCCCATTCCGCCACCTTTTCGCAACTGATGAATCATCCTTACCCGAAAGTCTTCTTCTGCCTTGTATAGCTTGGCAATCTTTTTTATTGGAAGAATCTTGTAGAACTGATCCAGATAATCTCTCTGGATAAGCCCATCGTCATTAAAACCATTCACATAATTTTCCACCATGGCCTTAAGTTCGTTGTCAGATGTTTTTGATTCTTCGGACAAAGCTTTGCATATTGTGCGCATGTTGCTCTGTATTCGCCTGTGGGCAATTTCCCTGGCTTTCCACAATTTATTGTATACCGGCCAGAACTCTGCGGCCTCTTTTGGTGTTAGTTCAAGCTCCGATGTAAAGAATGCAATTTTTGCACTCTGAATTTGTTCGTAACGGGATTGGCCGTTATTCTGCATTTGGGGGCCTCCGTCCTGAGCAAAGAGCCCCGAAGCGTAGAAGAGAACAACTGTTAATAATAATATCTTTTTCATAACCAATAATTTATTCAAGTGAAGCAATATATACCGAACTTGCGTTTGTGTTAAGGTACTCAACAATTTCATTTGGGTCAACCTGTTCCTCTTTTAAAAGAGAATCTTTTGCTGAATCATAAAAGTCAATAAAGGATGTTTCCATAAAGTTCCCTTCAAAATATTCCGACTCTGCCGAAATGTTTTTATCTGGGGTTACTGTTACAGTGGGAGTGAATAATCGTACAGCAACATAGCCCATAAGAAAAATAACAGCAAATGAAGATACAAGCGCAAGCTGAGGTTTAACTACAGACCATGTGCCGGGTTGCTTTTTCTCCGAAGATATTTTTTCGGAAACAGCATCCTGCAAAGAGTTGAAGTATCCCTGCGGTACAGTGTAGGGATTCTCTCTGAGATGCGGCTGGTCGATATTAAATTTTTCTTTCATATACATTTGACTATTTAAAATGTAAAAGGATTAAAGTAATGACTCCAAAGAATTCTGAACTTTTTGAGAGGCATGGTGGTACGAAGCCTTTAATGCCCCTACGGATGTGCCCAGAATTTCGGACATTTCTTCATATTTCATCTCATCGAAATATCGCAAATTAAAGACTACCCTTTGTTTATTCGGAAGCTTGAGGATGGCTTTGTGAAGCGCTTTTTGAGTAGCATCTCCGTCGAAGTAGACATCGGATTCGATTTTGTTTTCAAGCTGCTTTGAATAGTCGGTCAATGAGAGAAAGGACCTTATTTTTTTCCTTTTTAAAAATGTTAAAGTTTCATTTGTTGCAATACGGTAGAGCCATGTAAAAAGACGGGACTCTTCCCGGAATTCGGGAAGAGCGGCCCATGCTTTTATGAATGTATTTTGTAAAAGATCGTTTGCGTCGTCGTGCGATTCCACAAGCTTTCGGATATGCCAGTATAGCCTCTCGCTATATGCTTTGACGATAAGGTTAAAGGCATAGTGCTCTTTCCCGTTCTCTCGGTATAATGCCAGGAGTTCTTTATCGTCCATCTTTCTTCTACTACTATTTTCTTCCGATTGCTTTTTTAGCAGCCTTCACAATGTTCTCAGCATCGAGCCCGTATACCTTCATAAGTTCCGAAGGTTCACCGCTCTGCCCAAAAAGGTCATCAACAGCAACAAACTCCACCGGTTTTGGAAGTTCGCGGGCCAGTAGCCCTGCTATGAGCTCTCCCATTCCTCCGGCAATAAGGTGTTCCTCGGCTGTAACAACTGCTCCTGTTTTAGCTGCTGATTCTAAGACTGCTTTTTCGTCCAAAGGTTTAATGGTGTGAATATTTATAAGCTCTGCCGATATTCCCTCTTTTTCAAGAATCTCTGCAGCCAGTATTGCTTCCCACACCAAGTGGCCCGTTGCAAAAATTGTAACATCACTTCCCTCAATGAGAGTGATTGCTTTGCCTATTTCAAATTTCTGACCGGCAGGAGTGAAGTTTGGAACAGATGGCCGTCCAAAGCGCAGATAAACCGGACCTTCATACCCGGCTATCGCAAGAGTTGCAGCCATAGTCTGATTATAGTCGCACGGGTTTATCACGGTAAGGTTTGGAAGCATTCTCATCAGTCCAATGTCTTCCATGGTCTGGTGGGTGGCTCCGTCTTCTCCAAGAGTGATGCCGGCGTGTGAGGCGCATATTTTAACGTTTGTATGCGAGTATGCAACAACCTGTCTGACCTGATCGTAAACTCTTCCGGTTACAAATTCTGCAAAAGAGCCGGCAAAAGGAATTTTTCCCGAAACAGCAAGACCGGCAGCCGTGCCAATCATATTTGCCTCAGCAATTCCGCATTGAACAAATCTTTCGGGAAATTCTGCCGCAAAAGCATCCATTTTAAGAGATCCGGTGAGGTCCGCGCAAAGCGCCACAATTTCCGGGTTCTTACGGCCTGCCTCAAGAAGGCCTGCGCCAAAACCCGAACGGGTATCCTTATTTCCTGTGTTTATATATTTCTCGTTCATGATTATGCAAATTTTAAGTGGTTAAAAATCACCAAGTGTTTCCTTAAGTTGGTTAAGCGCAACTTCGGTTTGCTCTTTATTTGGAGCCTTTCCGTGCCATTGGTGTGTACCTTGCATAAAATCTACATCCTGACCCATTTCTGTCTTCATCAGGAGCATTTTAGGTTTTCCGTTTCCGGTATTTGCTTTTGCTTTCCGGTATGCTTCTGCTATGGCTTCGAGGTTGTGTCCGTCTACAACGGATGTCTCCCATCCAAATGCATTCCATTTTGCCTCAAGATTGCCAAGGTTCATTATTTTGCTCACAGGCCCGTCTATTTGCTGCCCGTTCCAGTCTGTAACTGCAATTATTCTGTCCAGCTTGTGATGTGCTGCAAACATTGCAGCTTCCCAAACCTGACCCTCTTCGCTTTCGCCGTCGCCCATGAGAACATAGATAAAGTTCTTTTCCCCGTTAAGCATTTTGGTTATAGCTGCTCCGCATGCAACAGACAATCCCTGTCCAAGAGAACCCGAAGCCACATGTACTCCCGGAAGACCTCTTTCAATTGAAGGGTGACCCTGAAGTCTGGACCCGAGTTTGCGGAAAGTTGCCAGTTCGCTCACCGGAAAATAGCCCGATCTTGCAAGAACACTGTAAAAAACGGGAGAGAGGTGACCTGCCGAAAGGAAAAACATATCTTTCCCCTTTCCGTCTCTTCTCCATGACTTTGGACTGTGATTAAGCTGGTCAAAAAAGAGAACCGTGAGCAGGTCGGTGCTGCTCAGGGAGCCCCCCGGGTGCCCGGAACCTGCCATGTTGACCATACGGACGATATCTCTCCTTATCTGGCAAGATATCTCGCGTAAAGTTGGTTTTTGTTCCATTATTAATTGATTTATATATGATTGGCACAAAGATAACACCAATCTCACGAATTTGGTAATTATTTTTATCTTTGCAGCCGGCATAAGCCTGTTAAAAAAGAAGATGAAGCAAATAAGAAACTTTTGCATAATAGCACACATAGACCACGGAAAAAGTACACTGGCCGACAGGCTGCTTGAGTTTACCCACACTCTCACTTCCAGAGAGATGGATGCTCAGGTGCTGGATTCGATGGATCTGGAGAGGGAGAAGGGAATAACCATAAAAAGTCACGCGATTCAAATGGATTATATCCATGACGGGCAGAGCTATACGCTCAATCTTATTGACACTCCCGGTCATGTGGATTTTTCTTACGAAGTATCACGTGCAATTGCCTCCTGCGAAGGGGCTCTGCTGGTTGTTGATGCAACTCAGGGTATTCAGGCTCAAACAATTTCAAACCTGTATCTTGCACTAAATCACGACCTTGAAATAATACCTGTTCTCAACAAGATTGATATGGAGGCAGCAATGATTGATTCTGTAAAGGATCAGATTATTGACCTTATTGGCTGCAAGGACGAGGATATTCTTCTTGCAAGCGGCAAAACGGGCGAAGGCGTTGAGGCAATTCTAAGTGCAATTATAAACAGGATACCGCATCCGAAGGGAGATGAAAACGCTCCTCTTCAGGCACTCATATTTGACTCTGTTTTTAACTCTTTCCGGGGAATCATAGCATATTTCAAGGTAGAAAACGGAATACTCCGCAAAGGGGATAAGGTAAAGTTTTTTCACACCGGCAAGGAGTATGAAGCCGATGAAGTTGGTCTGCTAAGGTTAAAAATGATTCCTACGGGAGAAGTGCGCACAGGAGATGTGGGCTACATTATCTCCGGAATAAAAACGGCCAGCGAAGTAAAGGTGGGCGACACGATTACCCACATTAACAGGCCTTGCACAGATCACATTGCCGGATTCGAGGAGGTTAAACCTATGGTTTTTGCAGGGGTTTATCCTGTGGAAGCCGATGAGTATGAGGACCTTCGTGCATCTCTTGAAAAGCTCCAGCTTAATGATGCCTCTCTGGTTTTTGAACCGGAGTCTTCGCTGGCCCTGGGGTTTGGTTTCCGTTGCGGATTCCTTGGCCTGCTCCACCTTGAAATTGTTCAGGAGCGCCTCTTCCGCGAGTTTGACATGGATGTGATTACCACCGTCCCCAATGTGTCCTACAAGGTATATACAACTCAGGGAGAGATGACGGATGTTCACAACCCTTCCGGACTTCCTGCTCCAACATTAATTGACTACATCGAGGAACCATATATTCGTGCACAGATTATCTCAAAATCGGACTATTTTGGAGTTATAATGAAACTTTGTCTGGATAAGAGAGGTGTCCTCCTTAGCCAGCATTTTCTCACAAGCGAGAGGGTAGAGCTGAATTTCGAAATGCCTCTGGCAGAAATTGTTTTTGACTTTTACGATAAACTTAAATCGGTTTCCCGCGGCTATGCATCGTTCGACTATCATGTGGTAGATTATAAGGAGGCCGATCTGGTTAAGCTGGACATACTTCTGAATGCAGAGCCTGTGGATGCTCTATCGAGCCTTATTCACAAAGATCACGCATACGATTTTGGAAGAAAGATGTGCGAAAAGCTAAAGGAGCTTATTCCGAGACAGCAGTTCGATATTGCTATTCAGGCAGCCATTGGTGCAAAAATCATTGCAAGGGAAACTGTAAAAGCAGTGAGGAAAGACGTGACTGCCAAATGTTACGGCGGAGATATCTCCCGTAAGCGAAAACTCCTTGACAAGCAGAAAAAAGGCAAGAGAAGGATGCGTCAGGTAGGAAATGTTGAGGTCCCTCAAAGTGCTTTTATGGCTGTTCTTAAGCTTGATTAGTATCCGGCTGTTTTTGTTTTCTCCCTGTTAGCGGTTCCTTTTTTGACAAAAGCCTCACCCCATTTTGTGAGTCCTTCGATTCTTATATCCATCTTTGAATCTCTGTCTCCGGTATAGAAGACCACTTTTGCTGTTCCATTTTCGTCTGTTTTGACACTTGGGTTCCAGTAAAGGGTTGTACGCAAATCTTTTACAGGAGAGTTAACCTCTTTTGCAACCTCGTATTTTGGGGAATAAAAGTCTACGTTCTTCTGGTATCCCAGAGGCGTTACCCTGGCAAAATTCGTTGAAGTCTTGTTTTGCAGGATTCCCGATCCCGCCCTTCTGGAAGTAATGAGGATTACCCCATTAATAGTGTTAAATGCAGCACCGGCTGTTCCCCTCAGAAAAGCGACATTCTCGATGTCCATAACGGTCATCCCGTACTGTTCAAGCATTTCCGTACTGCTCCACTGCAAGCCGTCTACATAGAGAAGAGGTTCGCCCGGGCCATTAAATGTAACTGCCCTTGGAGATATTAATTTTCCGTTCTCCTTGTATAATCCCGGAAATGCCGAAACTATATAGTCCTGAAGCATCATGTTGTCAAATTCGGAAAGCTGGTCCCGCTCTCTGATATCTTCCTTCCGGAAGGTATGAAGGAATGGTGAAGGGTTGAATTTTGGCTTAAAAATCTCCTTGATGGGGGCAACAACCACAATTTCCTTAAGAGTTCTCATCTCTTCTCCTGTTGAAATGGACCGTTGCTCTTTTACGGCACTCTCAATAACGCTCTTTTTGACCTGCGGAATTGTGTAGTTTGATGCAAACATGAGAGGAGGGAAAACCTCGGCATCTATTTTCAATCCGTAAAGCTGACCTCCCTGCCTACCGACAACCCCGAACAGAAATTTAGTGCTGTCCGGAAAGGAGAGCCCCTCGAGCAGGAAGGTGCTCTTCTTCTCAAGGTAGAAAGCCTGTTGCAGTTTTATTGAAGGGGCAAATATCATAAGTGTCGTGTTCTTTGCCTCTTTGCGGAACAATCCCGCAACAGAACCAGAAATTTCCTGAAAATACTCTCGCTTATATTTTTTGAGACTTTTTGAGTGATGTCTCCAGCCTTGAGTCATCATAAGCAAATCGAGGTATCTTTCGGTTTCGGCCGATGGGTTTTCGAAATAGTAACCGGGATCCTCAACCTCACCGCTCAGTTCGCTTGTGAGCTCCATGTAGCTGAGGAGGTTTTCCCTGTACGGAACAGATGGTGCCAGTGCACTGTCGGTTACCGATATTGAAAATTCTCCCATAACCGGGCCGCCCAAAGTATCGTTAAGCGATATGTTCAGTTCTACTTTTTCCCGTTTTCCGTAAGACGGTTTCTGTGGTTCAATTTTTATTAACGGCCGGTATTTGCGGTTTATGAATATTAATCTTTCCGCAAGTATATCTCCGGTGGAGTTCTGTATCTGGACAGAATTTACTCCATACGGCATAGAACCGGAATGAACAGTTTCGCTAATCTCTTCCTTTTCCAGCGATTTCATATAAAACTCTTCGGATCCGTTTTTAATAATAAGCTTTGTATTGCCTTTCAATGGTGCAGATATCTGTGCAACAATGTTTATTCTGTCTTTAATCCGGTTTACTGAAATTGTTACGCCGCTTTGTTCTACTACGGGAAGCTCTGCCCGCTTTGTGAACCCCGATTCATCCGTCACCAGGGCATAATATCCTACCGGGTCTGCAGAGAGAAGGCTTATAAGCCCCATCCCAAGATGTTTGGAAGAATATTCTCCAAGCATTTTACCTGCGGAATTGAATAAAAG